>MDTB01114229.1_pt1 | contig 61094 bp, 50 predicted proteins | sample 811161 | NCBI WGS metagenome assembly MDTB01 (sample SAMN05326650, study PRJNA326480) | marine metagenome | isolation source: seawater | place: Mediterranean Sea | collected 2009
AAAATTGTTTGGGGATAGTCGCAAAATAATTTATAAAAATAATTAATTGAAACCGATAAGAAATCGACAATCGCTAGTTGATGAAGTCTCTTTCAGTTACCACTCATTGACTTGAGGTTTGTCTCACTAACGAGCGAAAATTGTAGATGAATAAGTTAAAATGAAATAGGCTTGAAAGGTTTCCTCATATCTGAAAAACAAGGGGTCGGCAGTTCGATTCTGCCTCTGGCCACCAATTAAAGATGAAAGAAAAAATAACACTCATTATCTTTTTTCTGGTTTTGTTATTTCCCACTAGTAATAGCACTATTTTAAATGGTTTGCCTTTTGATAATTTGCCAGAATTATTTTTTATTTTGGTTTCTACTCTTTTATTAAATTACATTCTTTTAAAAAGTGGAAAAAAAAGAATTACTCGTTCCTTAACTACTTTAGCGATTATTAAATTAATATTATTTGTTCTACCTAGCCAATCTATTGATTTATGTTATTCAGACGAATTAGTCCCTCGTACAACACAATTTGAATATATAGAAATAGACAGGGTTTGTGAACATACTTTTAGTACAGTAAATAAAAATATTTCAGATAGTGTATATGTTTTAGATTTTTCATATATAGATAATGATCTAACACATAGGGGATCAAATAATTCTAAATTTAACCTTTCTTTTCATAATATGTCTAAATTTAACTATCACATCCCGGGATCACCAAACAGAGAGTGGCTCCCATTCCAATTACAATTTAGTTTTACTCCAAACGAAGAATCAAAAGTTATAAGAATTGAATATCTTGGCGATGTTTTTATTAATAATTTAAATTTAAATAGCTATGAAATTATAAATGTTTATGATTTAAAAATTGATAAAAATAGTGAAATAGATATTATTTACAATTTTTCACCAGACCCTTTAGTATTAAATTTCGAAGATCCATATAAAAATTCATTAATTAAAAACTATGCTTTTTTAAAAATTTATGAATCATCTGACGGTGAGGTTTTTAATTTAATAAACAAAAAGAGCCCAACCAAAACATTTGTTGCCTATGGAGGTATTCTTATATTTTTTATAACTTTGATTTCTAAAGAAGTATTATTAGAATTTTTTAATTTTTTTAAATCGAATTTGAAATCTTTATTTCTAATCGTAATTTTAATTTTTAATTTATTTTTTCAATTTTCAAAAAGTATTTTCCCAACACTAGGTTTTTTTAATCTGGAAACTTTATTTCTACTTATAATTTTTTCTTACCTTATAGTTGCTAATAAAAATTCAAAGATTTTATGTTTTGTAAATATTTGCTTACTAAACCTTTTACTAGTTGATAAAGAGTTGATAAATATAGATAATTATATTAGACCCGGCGGTTCTGATGCACTAACTTATGAATCACAATCAAGACTTTTGCTAATTCATAATTTTTTTTCAAGGAGGTGAAAACATATATCACTATTCTCCTGGCATGCGATACATTTTAATGTTAAGCCATATTATTTTTGGTGATAGATATCAAAATATATTTATTTTTGTTATATCTTTAACAATATTTATGGGTATTCAGATGATACTAGAGAAAACAAAAAAAGGAACTAAGTTTCAATTTGTGTATCTTTTTTTGTTTTTAACATACTTAACCTCGAATGCCGTACAAAGAATTTTTTACTACGGAATGTCAGAGTCATTCGGTTTATTAACTTTATTAACAGGACTTTATTTTATAAAAGTTTACAACAAAAAGATTTTGTATGTTCTATTTGTTTCAATATCTGTAGTGATAAGGCCAGTATTCATCCTAGGAGTATTAGTTTTAAATTTTAAAAAAAGATTAAGCAAAAAAGAATTAGTTTTATTTTCTCTGGTTGTGTTATTACCGGCAATTCATAATATATTCTACGGTCAAAGTTTAGTATTATTTACCAAAACTATAAGTAGCTCACTCAATATATTTGATCAAAATAGAAGTTTGATGAAAACTTTAATTGACAATCTTTTATATATTGTAATGTATCCTATGAATTCTGATATTCAATCAAGAGTTGGAAGACTAATTCCATACATAATATTTTTGGTCTTTATTGGATATCTAATAATTATTATTTTTAATAGAAATAAAGCTTTTACTGACACAGCTATAGTTTTTAGTTTTGCATTACCTTTTTTAATTTACTCACCGGTTCATTTTTATCCACGTTTCATATTGGTATTTCATACCCTTCTTTTGTTAGATTTTATTTTGAAATTTGACAGTTTAAAAATTTCAAAACCTCAGGATCTTTAATATAATTTAATTAAAGTTGAGATTTTCACAAAAAGAAGAGTACTTAAGGGAAAAAGATCCAAAATTAAAAAAGATTATTGATGATAATGGGCATATTGTTTTCAAGTATGATAAAAATAATCAATTTGGGATATTAGTTGAGATCATTATTTCCCAATTTATTTCAACAGCTGCAGCAAACTCAATTATTGAAAGAATAAAACAAGAATTCAAGATAAAAAATTTTAGACCAACTAATTTTTATCAATTGCCTGTAGAGGAAATAAAAGAGTTAGGTTTAAGTTATAATAAAGCAAAATCAATACAAGAATTATCACAAGCTTATATGAAAAATAATTTAAATTTTTTAAGTTTATCTGAAGAAGAGACTCAAAAAACTCTATTATCTATTTTTGGTATCGGCCCATGGTCAATAAATATGTTTGAAATTTTTTGTTTAGGAAAAAAAGATATCTTTTCATCAAAAGATGCTGGATTAAGACAAGCTATGATCAAATCTTCAATGGTTAAACCCAGTAGTGATTGGAGCTCCTTTGATATTTATTCAAAAAAATGGTCACCATTTAGAACAATTGCATCACTTCATTTGTGGAAGTTGATAGATTGAAATGACAAAAATACAAAATTTTTTTAAAAATTATAATCTAGAAAACACACGATTGGAAAATTTTTCGATTATCTATGTCTGTATCGTTATACTTTATTTACTTATTTACAATCTATGGAATTACAGTATTTTTTATGGATATGATGCAGATGCTCATATAGCTTACGTGGATTACATAGCGATGTATTTGCCTTCTAATTTCAAATTACCACTCGAGGAACATACTTATGAATACTTTAGCCCTCCACTTCCATATCTTTTTCCTGCAATTGTTCAGGTGATCTGTCGAAATTTTTCAAACTCAGTTGATCTAGTAAAGTATTGTCAGCCAATTTATGGAAAATTTACCCAAATATTCCAAACTTTTCTTTATGTTTTGTCTCTATTTTTTTATATGAAAACACTCAAGATAATACTTAATAAGAAAACGATTATAAATTTTAGTTTTTTGATCCTGATATCAACTATGGCAGTGAACTATAGGACCATTTTAATGATTAGAGGTGAGCCTTATATAATATTTTTTTTGAGTTTACTTTTGTATTTATTCACAAAAATTTACAATAAAAAATTTGAAATTAAAGTACTAAATATCCTTTCATTTTCTCTTATTGTTGGAATGCTAGGAATTAGTAGGCAGTGGGGCCTCCTCCTCTTACCTTCATTCGTTATAATACTTTATTATTTTGAACCGGATTTAAGAAAACAATATTTCAAATTTATGTTTATTGTATTTATTGTTTCAATGGTAATCATTATGCCCTTTTACATTAATCTGTTTTTAACTAGTGGATCAGTTATAAGTTTTAATAAAGAACCTGAATCGTTCAATCTTAATAATCAGCCTTTAACATTTTATAACCCAATAAATGATGATATATCAAAAATTTTTACTAAGCCAATAAGGGGAAATTTAGATAATCAATTATTGCCAATACTCTATTCAGATTTATGGGGTGATTATTGGGGATATCTGGCATTCACAAGTAACTATCTAAATCAAGGTAGGAATCAATTAAAAATAGGAGATTATTTAGCTAGAGTAAATATTATTTCACTTCTTCCAACATTTATATTGGTTGTTGGTCTAATCAAAATTAGAAGTAATCAAAAATATAATGTTTTAATTAAATATATAAAATATTCAATTCTTATTTCCTTTCTTGGCTATTTGTGGTTTTTGATAAAGTACCCTGAAATCCCTAGTGGAGATACTATAAAATCAAGTTACATTATTCAAATGTTTCATCTTATAGCATTTATATCATCATTGTATTTAAAAAAAATAAAAGAAAAAAGTAAGACTTCTTTTACATTTATAATTTTTTGTTTATTAGCTGTTTTTACCCATAATATTTCTTCAATGATGTCTCATTTTTAAAAATGTATATATTTCAATTATCTATCATCAACATTATCCAAAAACTCTAATCTATTAACTACAAACAACAGAAGTAATAAAAATACTGTGCTACCTGTAAAGTTTATTCCCACGAGTAAAAATACTAAAGAATGAAGACCTATTAATCCAAGTACAGAATATTTAACATATTTACTGTTTAAAAATACCAAGATCATTGATAATTCAAATAATATTGTAAGCAAACCTGCTACATTTGACATAATTGGAGAAATCTCAAGATACCTGAAAATTTCATTTGTGTATCTTCCACTTAAATGAAACGATTCAAGTTTTGAAACTAAGATTCTTTCATCTAAGTTCAAATCCCATATAAAGCTGACGCCGACATCAATTAATTTATTTAAGCCACTTGAAAAATAATAAAATCCTATCAGCCAATTAAATCCCAAAAGTGGTATTAATTTACTTTGTTTATCAAAATAATTAAATGAAAAAATTGCTATGAGAGCACAAATTAAAGTTTCTGATCCATCAATTTCTGCTCCAGTCATAAGAACAAAACCTGATAAATACAAAGTTAAAATTAGTACTAATAAGCTTATAAATTTATTATTTTTTAAGATTATTCCAACAATACACATAGAAATTAAAAGTAACTGTATATTAAATATTGTCGTGTAACTAGGAACAGAAATAATTCTATGAATAAACTGAAAAGATACTAATTCGTAAGGCTTGATCAACAACTCACTAAAATTTAAATACAATCTATCTGATTTTAAGTAAGCTGATTCAGTAAATGAATAAACCGCATAGTTTCTGCTCAGCATTCTCCATAAGAGATAAAGATATGTTACCGACTTAAATATTTCTAAAACTTTATCATCAATAAAGTTAACTTTTCTATAAAATCTATTGATTAATATCGAAATTTTATCATTTATATTTTCTCTAAATCTTAAAATTAATACAACAATAAATGCAGTTAAAAAAGTGTCAGTAAAAATTTTTGTAAGGTCTAAATATAAAATAAAATTAATAATTTTCTCACCATTAGGAATATTTTTAGATATATAAAATATCAATTGATCCTTATTCAATAAATTTTGCAAATTAAGGAAATAAGAAATTAGCAAAAACAGCGTACTTATAAATGCAAAACTTATTTTTTTATCTATTCTTCTTAACAATTTTTTTTACCTCATAACTATTTTCCTCAATATTTGAATAAACTATATAACTTTCGATTTTTGAAACTATAAGTTTATCAAAACAGATGATGTCATTTTTTTTCAAATTGAAATAAACACTATGTCCTGGATAAGAAATACTTTTGGGGATTAAGAAGTTTTTATTATTTAATCTGTCACATAAAGTTAAATTTAAAATTTCTTTTTTTATTGTTGTAAGTTGATCTTTTTCAAGATGCTTAAAAACTTCGTCTGTAAATACAAATTTATAATCTCCATAATTGATCGGATATGTCCCTAAATTTGTAACTGCCATTGATAGTTCATATTGATCTTTATATCCATCTGAAAATCCATTAATTTGTGTAGTTTTATTATTTTTTAAGACAACATCTTTTATTTCCTGGTTTTCGTTTGAAATTTCAATTATTTCTATATTGTCAGTGATTTTATTTTTTTCAAATTCTCCTTTATAAGTCCATCCAGCAATCCCTGGATGCATAAACAAAAAATTTTCTTTAAATGTGAAAACAACGAAAAGGAATAAAATAATTATTTTTAAATAATCATTTAAATTGAAAAATATATTTAAGTTTTTTTTGTTGGCTAAAGCATAAATAAAAGTTAAAAAAATGACCAAGCTAAAAAAGTGATTCAAAAAATATTGTTCGCCACTATTTATAAATGTTACAAGAAGCCTGGTTGAATTTATTAATATTACCCAAAATAAATAATTGACATCCTTTTTTTTAATAAAATAAGAAATAAATCCAATATTGAGCAAAAATATAAACGTATCAAAATAAATCAAAATAACCTTTTATTAATAATATAAATATTATCTGTCTGAAATGTAATTTTTATTGTTTTGAAAATTTATATGCTTTTTCTACAATTTCTAAATTAACTTCGTTTTCATTTAAGCGCTTATTAGCTGGTATTGGTTTGCATGTATCAGACATAATTTTATTTCTATTTTTAGCTATAAAATCATAAATTGTATTGGTAATCGTTAATGGAAATTTGTCTAAGATTATAAATAAAAATTTGAAAAATGAATTTAGTTGCTTCATACAATCTGAAATGGCTTCATATTTAATTAAAAATTTATTTTCACGAAAAAGAACCACAGTATTTAGCTCATTATAAATTGAATCAAGCGGATAAATTTTGAATATATTTTGTTTATCAAAAACTGACAGTACTCTTGTAAATCTATTACAAAGTGTACAGTCACCATCTATAAAAATAATATTGTTCATGTATAAAATTATAATTAAAAAATTTTCATATCTTATTAAAGAAATATTTATGATTTAATAAAAAAAGAGTAAGAAAATGAAAGGCACTTTTACTAATATAAGCTGATAATGTTGAATAAATCTATTGCAATTAAGTTTTTAAATTATTTGCTGAAAGTACAATTTAAAATTATTAATTAAATGAATACAAATATAAAAGTAGATGATATTTTGATTGTTATAGGTAACGACAAAATGTCAAATAACCTAGCAAATAAAATTAAAAGGTCAGAAAAAAAAATAAAAATTTTAAAAGATAAAAGTCTTGATTTAAAAAAATTAATAAAATTATTTACTAAATCCGAACAAAAAAGTCTTATTTTTTTTATTATATCAATTTTAAATGAAGCCAGAAGAAAAAATATAAGAGTCAAAAATATAGAAAGTTTTAAAAACAAGAATGAATTGAATCTAGTTCTTTCAAAATTAAATCCAAAATTGATTTTAGTTTTCAGAGCAAGTTTAATTTTTCCAAAAGAAATTGTTGAAAATTTTGAAATTATAAATTTTCATTGTGCTGATATAACAGATGAAATGTATAGGGGATTAGGTGCGATATATAGATCTTTCAAAGCTAAAGAAAAAAATCCTAAAGTTTCTGCACATAAGATGGTTTCAAAAGTTGATGAAGGTAAGATCATATTTCAAAGCAAATATAATTTTGATTTTTCAAAAAGCTATTTTTATAATGAAAATTTAGCATTTCAATCAGGTATAAATGCAATTATCCAATATATTAAAAATATTGAAAAATAATATATTTAAAGGTTTTATATTTGTCTATATTTTAGATTTGTAATGATTGTTACAATGTTTTAAATGGACATTAATAACTGTAAATTATGTGATTCTGAGATATTGAATGTGAAACATAATCTTTCCTTTTTAAATAAATATACTGAACCTTTATTCATTGCAAAGTGTGGCTCATTATTTGTGAAAGATGCCTTTTGGCTAGATGAAGCATATAAAAACAGTATTGGTCATAAGGATACTGGAGTAATACAAAGAATATTAAATAATCATGGAATCTTAATAGCTTTAAACTTGATAATCAATTTCAAAAATATTCTTGATTACGGTGGAAGCACTGGATTATTAACAAGATATTTGAGAGATTATAAAATAAATGCATTTAATTATGATGAATATGAAAAAAATATCTTCTCGAAAAAATTTCAGAGTAAATTAGATATGAAATTTGACTTTATTAATTTGTGTGAAGTCGCCGAGCATTTTCAAGAACCAAAAATAGAATTTAAAAATATTCTAAAACTGGAACCAAAATTCATATTACTGAATACAGTAATTTACGAAAATGAAGACGAAAGTTGGTTCTATTTTAATTCTGAAGAGGGACAACATATATTTTTCTATAGCCGTAATTGTTTACAAAATTATTTTGCAAAACATGACTATAAAGTTATTTTAAAAAAAAGAAATCAATTTATTTACAAAAAAGAATATGTAAACTTTATTCAAAAAATTTTAATTTTGCTTACAATAAATAAATTCACATCACGAATTTTTAGAGGAATTGTTTCATTTATTCCTCCAAAAGGAATCTTTAATGACATAGACTTGATTGAATAAAATAAAGTTAGTGTAAAAATGATAAGCTTAAAGAAAATTAACAAGTCAGAAATCAAGGAAATAAGTGAAATTCTATTTGATGAGAATGTTGATTATCTTAAATATTTTGATCCTTTTAATTCGCAGGAACAATTTATACAAGATTTCTTGAAGTCAAGTAATGATATATATTTAAAAATTCTTAATAAAAAAACTTTTATTGGTTTTGTAACCCTCAGAGGCTTAGATGATGGGTATAAGAATCCAAGATTTGGAATTTTTATAATGGAAAAATATTCAAATATGGGTTTTGGTGATGCCGCATTAAAGAAGGCATTAGATCTTTGTAAAGAAAAATATAATTTTAAAAAAATTGAATTGAAAGTAAATAAAAAAAATCACACTGCAATAAAAATATATAAAGACAACAGTTTTAAAGTAATTGGTGAAAGTTCAAATGATCAAATTATGGTTTGTAATTTATAGATTAGTGGGTGGGTAGAAGAGGCTTAAATTATGAACAATACTAAAAATTCAGTCATAAATCTCACAAGTTTCATTATCTCTGGGTTGATAGGTCTATATATTTACTTTTATTTAACAAAATATGGAGGAGTAGATCTTTTAGGAAAGTTCAATATTCATTATGTACTGCTTCTTTTATTGTCTCAGCTTGGCACTTTAGGAATACATTATTCAATATTGAGGTTATCGTCAGAAAAACAAAACAATAATTTAGATTTTGCCAATCTATATTCTGGCCTTACTTTGATATTTATATCATCTTTTGTACTTTTTTCGATAATTGAATTTCTTCAAATTAATTTATTAATAAATTCTCCTGTAAGTATAACTGACATAAAGTATCCCTCATTACTCTTTGCACTGAATAGGGGCATTTACTGGTATCTAAATGGCAAGGAAGAATATATAAAAATGGCAATTGTAAGTCCTTCCAGAATGATTCTCTATTTTGCTTCAATAAATAATCTAAAAAACAATAATTTATTAGAACAAAACTTGAGTTCAGTATTTCTGATTACAGAAATAATAATTTTAGTTATTCAAGTTTTAATGTCTTTTTTGGTTATAAAGAAAACGACTCAAACTTTTCGACAATTAAGTATGTTTAGAAAACACTTAATGTTTAGCAAGAATGCTTTTGTAACAAGTTTTCTTACAGACATTTCATTAAAAGTCGACTTGATTGTAATTAGTTTTTTATTAGGGAACAATTTTGTAGGCTTATATACTTTTACTTCTGCACTTGGAGAAGGTTTTATAGGAATTCTTAATGTGACAAGAACTATTTCAACACCAAAATTTATAGATTTAATAAATGACAAAACAAGATTTAAAGATCATAAGAAAAATATATTTAAAATATGTTTTGTAATATCAGGCTTAGCGTCGACATCAATAATTGCAATTGCTTATTTTTTTGGTGAAAGATTATCTTTTCTCCAGGGCATAAAATCTGAGGCATTTAGTAGTTTATTAATTGTAATTATAGGATTTTTTTTAATGTCCTATTTCTTTTCCTTTGAGCATATATTGCTACAATTGAATCATCCGTTTGATCATACAAAATCTTTACTTTGCCTATTTGTAATTAATTTAACATTAAATATATTACTTATAAACCTTTATGATCTAAATGGTGCGGCAGTTGCGACTGTCTTAAGTTACGTAATATACTTTTTTGTTCTTAATTTCTATTTAGAAAAAAGAACTGGTGAACAATTTATTAGGTTTAAATAAAATATTATCTCGTATTAATATAGCTCCATGGAAAACATACCTTTAGTTTCGTTTAAAGAGGAAATGGAATCTTTAAAAAAAGATTTCCTTAAAGCTTTCGATGAACAATTAGACAAAGGAGAGTTTATTGGCGGTAGCTCAGTTGGAAATTTTGAAAGTAATTTTAGTAAATATTTATCTTCTAAATCTACAGTAGGTGTTGGTAATGGTACAGATGCATTAGTAATTGCTTTGGAAAGTTTAAAACATAAATTAAAAATAACTGAGGGTAAAGTCATTGTTCCTTCTTTTTCTTTTTTTGCAACATCAGAAGCAATAGTCAAGGCTGGATTTGACCCTGAATTTGTAGATGTATCACTAGATACAGCAAACATAAATACTGATCTTATAGAAGATAAAATCAATGAAGAGGTTGTGGGAATAATGCCTGTGCATCTATTTGGAAAATCATCAGAGATGGGTCCAATTTTAGATTTGAAAAATAAGTACAATCTATTCATTGTTGAGGACGTTGCTCAAGCTTTTGGCGCAAAACATCAAGGAAAACCTCTTGGAACAATAGGAGATGCAGGATGCTACTCATTTTTTCCAACTAAAATTTTGGGAGCTTTTGGTGATGGTGGAGCTATTGTATCAGACGATTTAGAAATTATTGAATATTCACGAATGTTAAGAAGTCACGGTTCAAGGGTAAAGTATTCAAACGAAATTTTTGGTTACAACTCAAGACTAGATTCTGTTCAAGCTAGGTTTTTGGATATTAAACTTAGGATGATAGACCAGATGATAGCTAGCCGTATTGAAATTGGAAATTATTACATAAGTGAATTAGAGGGAATAGAAAATATAAAACTTTTAGATTACAAAGAATCTGTGTTCAACTACTTTACATTTTTAGTACCTAAAAATAGAGATAAGTTAATTAAACACTTAAACTCAAGAAATATAAGTACAGCTATTTATTATCCAAAACCACTACCTAGTCTTGAAGCACACAAGATTAATAATGATCACGATTTAAACTTCCCAAATGCAAAATACTTATCTGAAAATATAATGTCAATACCAATATGGCCAAATATGAGTTTTGAAGTTGTTGATATAGTTGTAAATGAAATTTCTAACTTTTTTAAGTCTAATAAATAATATGACCTTTTATAGATAAATTAATGAAACTATCAATTTTTACAAGTATGACTGATCCTGAATCTAGGATGGATCCTTACAAAGAAGCTTTAGAGTGTTATGAAGACTTTGCTGACGAAATAATCATTGTAGGTGAAGATTGGCCTGATGAGTTTTCTTTTGATTATATAGGAAAAACATTCCAAGAGGGTTTTGATAAATCAACTGGGGACTGGGTTATAAGAATGGATATCGATACTTTTTTTCATGAAAAAAGTAAAGATTTTTTAATTTCTTCCTTAAAGGAAAATAGTGATGTACCAGGATTAGTTTTTCCAAAACTTCAAATATTTACACCTGATAGAGGACATCTTAAGGCAAAAATGTGTATTGCTTTTAACAAAAAAAAATATCCAAATATTAAATTAAATGGAGGAGGCGATATGTGTGATCCTACATTAGACGATGTTTTGCTTGACCAATATAATCTCCCAAATAAAAAAATTACTATATGGAATTATGATTCAGTTTTTAAAAACAAAAATATTATTTCTAAAGATAGGGCAAGATTTGCTAGAGCTTGGAATAGATATTTTAATGACTGGGGAAACAGAGGAGGACCATCTGAAGAAGAAGCTTATTCTGCCTGGATTAAGATGGTTTCAGATAGATATATAAGGCATGGTATAAAACTTAAAATAGAAGATCATCCTAAATATATTAAAAATAAATTAATTAATTTAAATGACAATCAATTTGGATTCAGCGCGTTTGGATTGAAAAGTTCGGTAAAACCTTCATTTAACGAATATTTAAAGTCAACTAAGAACAAATATTTTGACTTAAACATTTAAACACAGAGCCAAGACTTACCAAACTCGAATTTTATAATAAAAACCTATACAATTAAATTTATGCCATTATCTTTGATAAATACAAACTTTTCTTTTTTCGAAATCAAGAATGCTATCTCATTTATGTTAAACAAAAGAAACCTTAATATTAATGATCTTGATTCCATTATCTCAGAATATTTTATTGATGAAAATGTAGCTCTTTTTCCAAGACTTAGATATGGAATGCAAGCATCTTTTGAATCTTTTAATTTAAAAAATAATGTTATTGGAGTACCAACTTTTACTTGTTCGGTAGTACCCCACTCGGTTATCAAATCAGATAACAAGGTTAAATATTTTGACACAAATAAAAATAATTTAACTACTGAAAATTTTGATAAAAATATTGACATAGGTTTAGTCACACCATGGTATGGTTCTCCCGTAGATGGAACATTAAAATCTTCTATAAATACTTTTGGAGATTATTCTCATATAAATTTTTTAGAAAACAATTTGTATACCTCGAAAAGTCACCATATAACTTTCTACTCAACTGGTATTGGAAAACCAATTTCATCTATATCTGGTGGAATTGTTGCTGTAAAAGATAAGAGCGTCTTAACTGATATTCGAAAATGGAGAAAAGATAATGGTTTTGAAAAACTATCAAATATTGAAATTTCTGAATTGATACTCACACTATCCGGAGCTTTTTTAAATATTTTAAATATGGAATCGATAAAGATTTACGCTGATAATAAAGGATGGTTAGATTTTTTAAGAGAGCCATTGGATAAAATATCGCTTGGCAAATTAAAAAATACTTACTCAAGGTATTCATTTGGAATTCTTGAAAGCAAAATCAAATCTAATAATCCTGATAGAAATGATATTGTTAAGATTTGGAAATTTATATTTGAAAATACCAAAATAAAAGTTCTTAATGAATCAAATTGGTCGAATTCTCATTTAAATTTAGCTTACAATCAAAGAGAAAAATTAATAAAATTAATTTATAAAAATCATAAAATACAATTTAAAAAAGGTTCAAACTATCTTTGCCATGAATTAGAACCATATAAATATAGTTCAGAACAAAATATCTACAATAATGCTATCTTTTTTAAAGACAATTTAATACAGATTCCTATTGATTTAAATTTTGCTCAACTTGATTGGTTAAATCGAAACAAGTCAAAGATTAAAAACACTGTAATAAATAATTTTTAAAAATAATTTTGACTAGCCATTTTTGTATTATGAAATTTTGATCTTTCAAGACTAAAACCTTGAGGTATATCAAAGCTCTCATTTAAAATAATTTCTTGATCTTGAATTTCGATATTTCTATTTAAGTTACCAATTGGTTTATTTGAGTTAAAAAATTTATTTACTATATATTTCTTTGATAAAGATAATAGATATTTATTTTTACCTATTGAAGCAGTGAACAATCTTATTAACACACTTTGAAATACGCTTATGGGGGAAGTGTTTATTTTCGAAAATGAAGAATGTATTTTGATAATTACATGATTTTCAGATTTCAAATCAATTTGTCTATTAATAGTTTGTGCACTTAGAATTTTTTTATCTTTTACAATTAAAGGAGAAGATTCAATTTCTCTCGATTTTTCAGTGAATTTATGTATCGAACCAGAATTATTAGTATCAATAATTGTTTGCTTATCTTTATTAACTACAATCACAAAGCCAGCGTCTTTGTAGACTTTAAGATATTTTTGTTCATATTTTGGAAAGATAACAGCTTTTCTGTCTGTATTTTCAAAATTTATTGATAAAAATTTTATAAATGAATTTAATAATGGAACAAAATTTGTGTCATCAACATTTTCTGGTCTTGGTATTTTATATAAATTAATTGATTTTGAGAGTTCTTCGAAAAGCTGAACTCCACCAGCCTTAACTATTCCATATGGATAAATTAATGACGATCCTCTTGAGCCATAAATATTCCCTATACTTCCGTCTTTGTGAAAGAAGTTTAATAAATATAACAATATTTTTTCTTGCCATAGTGATTTATCTTCAAAAACATCATCTGGTATGTCTATCAAATAATCAAGAGTAAGCGTGAGATATCCAATATCTGAACCCGAATATTCACTAAACCATCCTTCTTCGTTCCAAATAGTACGAAGTTTTTTAAGTATATTTTCTAAATTATGATTTTTATTCTCATTGAACGTTGTATTAAATTTTATCATTGCTGACAAGGCAGTCATAAGATGATTGCCAATCAGAGCATGATTCTCAATATTATTTATCAAAAAATTATATGAAGCTAAAAGTCTCGTATAGTAATTCTCTAGTAATTCTTTTTCATTTTTGTGGTTGTTAATGGCAGATACTACGTCATTTAACACAGTTGCCGTTACACAGAAAGAATTTTCACCAGGAAAAGATTCTGAGAAAGAACCATTTTTTGCTTGAATTTTGAATGCTCCATTTAAAGAAGCTTCAAAAGCTTTATCAATTATGGAATCAACATTTTTTTCTACATAAATATTATTGAATTTTGAATTATTTATTAATTCAGAAAAAAAGTATGTGAGGCTTTGGAAAGACCCATTAGAAAAATCTTTTAATCTCCATGACCAATATAATCTATCTGCAGATCCATATGTTTCAGATTTATTATTTGTATCTACAAAATTAATTGCTCTTTTAATATTTAGTTCAATTAATTCATTAAGATTATTCAATTTCAAGTTCCTTTAGATTTCTTAAATATTCAAGAACTGATTTGTATATATTCATAAAACCATAATATTCATGAAACAATCTTTGATGAGTATTAATCGAGGAAACTCCTCCCACATTGATTATTTCTAAAATGTATTTTTTAATATCATCAAAAAATAAACCAATATCCTTATTTCCAAAATTTAAATATTGTCCATCCATCGCAAACATGCTTATCAAATTAACATTATATTTTTTTGGTTTATATTGTAAAGCTGTCGCATTTCTAAAGCCTGGGATGTCGTTGTATCCAATTGAAAAATCAGTTTTAATTTTATTTTTTGAATAAATATTCCATGTAGAATTTTTACTATTTGCAAGCCAGTGGTTTCTTGTTTTAAGAATTTTTACATTTGAATATTTTTCTAATTTGTTTTTCTCTTTTTTGAAAAATTGATTTACCTTTGATGAAAAAATACCAGGATGTAATCCTATCTCAAAACCTTCAATAACTATTTTTGATAATGTGTCTGAGATCTTATCTAAGTTATAATTTGGATCAGCCAAAGGTGTTCTTGTAGATATTGAATTTCCAGATATGAAAAAAATACTTTTAAATCCATAATTTTTTTCAACCCTAATAATATCGTTTATCATGTTTAAATTTTCTTTGTTATTTAGATTTAATAAGTTTTTATTTTGTACATATTGTCTAAGTTTCAAACCCCTTGATACGTTTAAAGCATCAACATCGTGAGTTAATATAATTCTGGGCGTACTGATTTTACCAATTAATGTATTTTTATTTGTCTTGTAGGCTGCCCAATCTCTTAAAAATAATAGATATCTGTTCACCCAAGCTTTTTCGAAAAGTTCAGGGATTTTATTTTTACTAGATAGTGAAATCAATGAATTTAGAAAAGTATCTTTTTCAAATGATAATGAAGATAGATAATCACAAGCTTGGATCCAGTTACAGTCTCTATAGTCAACATTCTTTGTCGTTTTTTCAATTTGCTTTACATACTTTTTTGGAAATAAAACTTTATTATCTTTTAGTCCGTAAGAATTTGAGAATTCAGGAAGATCAATCCAGCAAAATCCTTCTTCATCACCTACAGAATCATTAAATTTTAATTTTATTACTTCATCAATTAAGCCATCCCATTCAAAACTGTATCTACTTAGGATTTCATTACGTCTTTTTTTGATTTCATTACTAACATCGTCCATAAAAAAAGTTTAGTTTAAACTGGTAAACAAAGATGAATAAAAATATATCAAAACTTATTGGGTTTTTTTTGATAGTGGTAATTGTTTTTTCATTTTTTATTGAACATGTAAGCAATACAAAAAATGAGATTGCATATTCAGGATATTCTCAAATAGAAGCTATTACATTTATCGAGAATGAAGAGATTTTTGATTCTGGTTTCATTAGTCCCTCAAATCATAAAAAAACCAGTCTTATAACTTGGCTTAATTATTTATTATTTAAATTATTTAATTTTGATAAAATTTTTATTGTCTATACATTTAAATTTTTAGAATTGTTAAGCATAGTTTTATCGTCGATGTATCTTTTTAAAGCTTTAAATTTAAAAAATTATGTGATTGCAAGTATTACTTTCACCACAATATCAATAGCTACAAATTTTTTTGATCCAAATTGGGCTAGCTATGGAGCAATTTTTAACGGAGAATGGTACACCTTTCCAGATTCGCTATTACTAGTGAGCTTAGGATTAATAATTAAAAAAAAATATGAACTAAATCTAATATGCTTATTGATTGTAATATTAATACATCCTGCAAAAGGCTTTGCATTTGCTTTAGTATTTATTCCAATCTATTTGATCGCACTTAAGAAATCATATGTCTCCTTAAATAGAGCTACAGGTTTCTCTATTTTAAATATTTTTATTTTTTGGATGTGGTCACAATTTTTTTACCCCGAAACTAATTTATTTATGTCTAATCAGAGTTGGTTAAAAATTATGTCATTACAGAACTATCATTTTGTTAATGATTTGATTAATTTAAATTTCGTTATTAGAGAAATATTACCGATTCTATTCTTTGCATTTTTGATAAGTAATATTTTTGTAAAGAAAAATATTCAATTCATTGGGTATATTTTCTTTGTTGTTTCATTATTGGGAATATTTTTTGATTATTCAGAATATACTTTCTTAATTAAATTAGCTTTGCATAGAAATTCAGTAAATGTAGTTCATTTATTTTTCATATCTCTTATCTATTACATTTTTAAGAACAAAAATAAAAGTACTGTTCCCGTTGCATTATTTACCATTGTGATTCTAAATCAGCTAAATTATGTTGGAATTTATGAAAGTTATTATTTAATATCAATGTCGTTGATTCTAGATAAAGTTTATTTTTTGAAAAACGAAAGATTAATCCAAAATTCACGTTTTTTTAGAGAAAATAATTTACTGATTATTTTATCTTCAGTACTTTTAGTGGTAAATATATCAAACAATATAAAGGACAAACCTTTATCTGAAATTATAAATCCTGAAAAAAGTAGTTATTTAATTTTGCAAGAATGGGCAAAAGAAAATACACCTGAAGGGACAGTTTTTCACCCAGATCCCAATATTAACTATGCATGGCGAGATTTTTCAGAGAGGTCAAGCTTTGGAACACCTAGAGAATTTGTAACATCTTGGATTTACACTGAAGACTTGGAAATATTTAATGAGTCTATTGAGAGATTAAGTATTTACGACGATAAGGCCAATGAATTAATTCTTTCATTAGAAATGGAAGAGTATGGACAATACTTTTCAAAAAGATATTACGAAAATGAAGATATGTCGATTTTTCATAAATTAAGTAAATTATGGAATGTTGAATATTTTATTTGGGATAAAATGTACAACACACCTGAAATTTTAACAATTGTATTTGAAACGGATGAACATTTTATTTTGAAAATTAAAGAATAAATTACTTACTCTATTTCGTAATTGTTGAACCATTCACAAAGACAAATTATTCCCCATAATGATCTATCAAAAGTCCTATCCATATTTACTTTGTTTATTATTTCTTTTAAGTCAAATATTGAAAAATCATTTATCTTTGAATCCTCAATAATTGAAATTATAAAGTTTAGAAAGTCATTTTCTTTTATCCACTCATCTAAAGGAACAGGAAATCCCATTTTATCCTCTCTATTTGAAACTTTTTCAGGTAAATATTTCTTAGCAATAATTTTTAATGGATTTTTCAATATTCCAGACTGAAACTTTATCTTTGGATCAAGTCTTGCTGCTGTTTCAAATACATCCTGGTCCAAATAAGGGACCCTGCTTTCTAAAGAGTGAGCCATTGAAACTCTATCTTCTACTTGTAGTAACCCAGGTAAAATAAATTTAGTATCAAAATACAGCATTTTATTTATTAATGACTTCTCATTTATGTCACTAAATGAAGAAAGAAACTTTTGCTTAGAAAATTCAATTTTATCAACAAGCGATTTATCTATTAATTCAAAGTTCAAATCTCTGAACAATAAATGATAATACCGAATATCCGTTCCTTTAAATAAATCTTTTGCCCACATTTTTTGAATTAGAGATTCATATCCCTTTAATGCTTTCATTGAATTAGATAGGTTATCAGTAATCACCAAGTGTTGATCGTTCTGGGTGCCTTTTATTGCTCCATAAATTGCCTGCTCAAGATAATTAATTAAATATCTTGCGTACCCAGCAAAAATTTCATCTCCTCCTTGCCCTCCTAGTAGTACCTTTACATCCTTGGAAGCAACTTTATTTACCATATATTGAGGAAAGACACCCGGACCTACAATTGGATTATCTAAGAAATAAATAATTTCTTTAAAATTTTCTATGAAATCATTTTTGACGATAGGAACTTTAATAAGCTCTATGTCATTTACTTTGCTAACTTCAATTGCAAAATCAAGTTCTGAATATTTTGGATCAGCTTTAGGAAAATAACCGTGATAGGCAGGTAAATTTGTTAAATATTTTGATGTGATTGCAGATATCAAGCTTGAATCAATGCCTCCTGAAAGATGTGCCCCGACTTTTACATCAGCATTAATTTGCCTTTTTACACTATCATTTAATGCTTTTTCTAAATCATCAATTGTGGAATATTCTGCCACATCATTTGCAAAGTTTAGATAAAAATATCTTTCTTCTTTTATTTTTAAATTACTTAAGTCTATTTCAACATATGTTCCCGGGGAGACTTCATAAAGATCTTCTATTAATGTTTCATTAGATAAATAAAATTGAAAATTTAAATAATCAGATAATGAATTTTCGTTAATTTTATTTTTATTTTTTATAGCTTTTTGCTCTGAGGAAAAAACAATATTTTCTTTGTTAATTTTGTAATAAATTGGTTTTATACCAAATTGATCTCTTATAAGTTTTATATTTTGATTATTTTTATCTATAAAACAAATACTAAACATACCATTTAGTTTTTTAATTGCACTTACTCCCCATTTTATAAATGCCTGTAAAAGTACTTCTGCTTCCGATTCAGTATTAATTACTATATTTTCATTTTCTAAATCTTTTTTTATATCTTTGAAATTATAAATTTCACCATTAAAAAATAATATATACTTTTCATCTTCAGATATTTTTGGTTGTGAACCACCTTTGTGATCAATTATTGAGAGCCTAAAAAAATCTATATGTACATTATCATTTATATAGCTTGATTTTTCGTCTGGCCCTCTATGATTCAAATTGTCTGATTCAATATAAAGATCTTTTCTCTCTACAAAATTTCCAACAACACCAGCAAAGCCACACATTATTTTTTTCTCTCAGATTTTGTTCTTGAATACCATCCAGTTCTAGGGAAATAAATAACAGGGATCAAAATTATATATCCAAGTATAGTTATCCATGGAATCATTTTGGATTCCCCTGTTTTTTTGCTGTAATCAAGAGCAAATGGAACTTCTGAAAAACTAGCATTTATCAGATTGAGTTTAATTAATTTTTCAAAAGTACAAACAAATCCAAATGTTCCAAGTTGAATAAAACTACCTTTATAGAACTTAAATGCTTTTCTTATAATTGAAACTTTGTATGCTCTAAATCCACCAGTATATTCTTTTACTTTTGGCATCTTAAAGAAGATTCTTACAAAATACCTTGCTGATAAGCTTAAAAATCTCCTAATAAATGATAAATTTTTATCATTATCTTTTATTCTTGATGCAACTACAACGTCATATCCTTTATTTATTTCTTGTACCATTTCAACAATGTAATTAGGGTTATGTGTTGCGTCCCCATCCATTCGAATAAGGATATCCTCGTCATTTGCATTATTTACAATATACTCAAAAAGGTCTCTTATTGATTCCGCTAGTCCGCGATTATATTCATGTACAATTAAATGAATATCTTCGTCATCAATCAAGCTATTTAAATAGCTATGTCCCTCATCTGTAGAACCATCATCACAAATAACAATTTTGAAATCAAATTTAGTTTTCTTTAAGGTATCTTTTAGATTTTCAACTAATGAATTTAATGCCGGCCACTCATTGTACACAGGCAAAGCAATATAGATCTTACTACTCATATTATATTTCCTAATTTTTCAATTAGATTTGATAAAGCTTTTCCAGAGCCAAATTCTAAACCTACGTCACTTTTCTCTAAACTAATTTTTTGAATCATTTCATAAATGTCTGTTGGGTATTCATTAAGTAATAAACAATTCCCACTGTTTATCAACTCAACCCACTCGGTAGACTTTCGTAGAATAATAGTAGGTTTTTTTAACCAGTAACTTTCTTTTTGCAATCCTCCCGAGTCAGTTATCACACCTTTCGAATCTTTTATTAAGCCAAGGATTTCACTATGCCTTAAAGGATCTATAAATTTAATATTTTTGAATTTATCATAAGAAATATTAAATTTAACCATACTTTTGTCAAAACTGTGATGTTTTGTAAAGATAACTAAAGGTAAGTTTGAGAGACTTTTCAATATATTTTCTAAATTATCTCTATCATTTATATTTTCATAGCGGTGAATTGAACAAACATAAAATTCTTTATCCCTGAAACTATTATCAATATCATTCGGCCAATTAGTATTAGCGTTTAAAAAAAGATCAAACATCAGATCGCCTGTAAAAAATGAATTTTCACTTAAATTTTCTTTAACCAAATTATCTAAGCTACTTTTTGTTGGCGTAAATCTATAATCAGATAAATTGTCAACAATAATTCTATTTGCTTCTTCGATTTGATAATTGTCCCAGCTTCTTAATCCAGATTCAACATGAGCTAGTTTAATAGAAGAACTTTTTGCAGCTAAACAACCAGCTACTGTTGTGTTTGTATCACCATAAACAACTAATAAATCAGTTTCAAAATTGTGAAGATACTCTTTAATTAAATTACAAATTACTGTTACATTGTTTGATAAATGTTTTTTGTTTTCTAAAAAAAAAATATTATCTGTATCTACTTTTAAATCTTTATAAATTTCTTCTTGCATCATTGGGCTATAGTGTTGATTAGTATCAACAAAATAGTGCTTAAAGTTTTTATCTTTTGATACTACGGATGCTTTTATAAGATTTGGTCTTGTGCCAATTACATGTAATATATTTTTCATAAATAATCTCTATTAATGAAATCATAAACAATAAAAATGCATGTTTGAATATTTTTATTGTATTTTTTCAACACTCTTTATTTCATTTTTTTCATAAATTATGCTGTATTTATGATCTAAAACTTCATCAAACCCTTCATCTCCCTTTATAGATAGTCTCTCACCAGATTCACCAACCCAACCAATTATCCTTGAGGGATTTCCTACAACTAAAGCATTATTTGGTATGTCCTTAGTTACGACTGTTCCAGATCCAACAAAGCAGTATTTTCCTAATGTATTTCCACAAACTATTGTTGCATTTGCACCGATGGATGACCCTTCTCGTACATAAGTTGATTTATATTTTTTGTTTGTAGGGTATTCTGATCTTGGTTTATTAACATTTGTAAATACAACACTAGGACCTATAAATACATTATCTTCTATAATTACACCATCATAGATTGAAACATTGTTTTGGATTTTTACATTATTTCCAATCTTTACATTTTCACCGACAAAACAATTTTGTCCCAACGTACATTTCTCTCCTATAGTTGAACCATCCATAACATGTGAGAAATGCCATATCTTAGAATCTTTACCAATATTATTTTTTATGTTAACAATTGCAGTTTCGTGAATGAACATAGAGTTATTATAACTTACACTTAACCAAAGAGTTATAATAATGTAATGTCGATTCAAAAAAAAATATCTGTAGTTGGTTTTGGGTATTGGGGAAAAAATCATGCAAGGGTTCTAGATGAGCTAGGTGTACTATCAGGAGTTTTTGACCTTGATATTAAAAATTCTAATGAAGCGAAAAATCTAGATTATAAAGTATATGATTCTCTGAATGAAATGGCAGAAGATTCTGATGCGTGTGTTATTGCTACACCTGCTGAAACCCATTATTCAATTGCAATAAATTTGATTGAAAAATTAGACTTGTTAGTTGAAAAACCTCTATCTTTATCTGTTAAAGAATGTAAAGAGTTGGTAAGCAAATCTAAAAAAAATAAAAAAATAGTTCAAGTTGGTCACCAGCTTCATTTTCATGAGGGAGTAATCAAAATGAAAAAACTTATCAATGAAGGATATATTGGAGAAATAAAATGGATTTATAGTAATCGACTAAATATGGGAAAAATTAGAACTGAAGAAAATGTTATGTGGTCTTTTGCTCCTCATGATATATCTCTTCTTATATCACTGGTTAAATCACCTATTAAAAATCTTTCAGTTCAAGGTACTAATTTATTTAATAAAAACGTAGAAGACGCAACATTATCTTTATTTGAATTTGAAAATGGGGTCAAATCTCATATTTTTGTCTCGTGGTTTCACCCTTTCAAAGAGCAAAGATTCGTAGTTGTTGGTACAAAAGGGACTCTCGTTTTTTCTGATACAAATATTGAAAATAAATTAGTTTCATATACAACAAAGATAGATCAAGGTGAGACAACAATCATGGAACATAAAGAAGAAGTGATAACTTTTCAAGAAAGAGAACCACTGATGAATCAAGCAAAATATTTTCTTAAGTGTCTTAGAGAAAGGACATGTGAAATAAATAATTCAAATGATGCTCTTAAAGTAGTTGAGATTTTAGAAAACTCAAATAAAATTCTTACATCAATTTAGTTTATTGTCAAAATGAAAAAAACAGCATTAATTACTGGAGCCAGAGGCCAGGATGCTTTTTATTTAGGTAAACTATTATTGTCAAAAAACTATGTTGTAGTTTTATTAACAAGAAATAATTCTGATACTTATTTTAAAAAAGTATTTTTTGAATATGGAAATATAGCAACTGAAAATCGCAACATATTTGTACGAGAGATAGATTGTACAAATCTTGATTTATTAAGGTCGGTATTTAACGAGTTTGAGATAGATGAAATATATAATTTAGGTGGTCAGAGTAGTGTACTTGACTCGTTTATTCATCCAACTCTTTCAAACGAACAACCTTTAACAATTTTTAATAATTTTTTAAAAATTATTAAAGAAGTAAATAATGAAATTAAAATGTTTCAAGCCTCAAGTTCAGAAATCTTTGAAGATGCCGGAAAAGTTAAAATTAATGAACATTCAAAACTCAAAGCTCTTTCCCCATATGCTGAGGGTAAATTAAAAGTACATGAAAAAATTTTAGAAGAAAAAAATAAGGGAAAACTATTTTTAGTATCTGGAATAATGTTTAATCATGAGTCAGTAAAAAGATCAAAAAAATATTTGTTTGGATATTTGTCTGATACAGTGCTAAAAATTAAAGATAAAGAAATTGATAATTTCGAAATTTCTAATTTAAACACAGTAAGAGATTGGGGTTACTCCGAAGAATATGTAGAGGCTATGTGGAAAACTTTAAATTTTGAAAGTCCTGACACTTACATCATATCAACAGGAATATCCTATACAGTTAAGGAAATAATTGAACACGCTTTAGGTTTATTTAACTTAAAAATTGAAAACCATGTAATTGAAACGTTAGATAGAAAACGATATTACGATGTTTTAGAAAAATATTCTGATCCAAGTAAAATTAACAAAAAACTATCTTGGAAAGCAAATTATGATGGTAAAAAAGTTATTGAATTGATAATCAATGAAAAAATAAAAAAAGGGAAATAGATTAAAAATGATTCCTTTATATGAACCTAACATAATGTCGAAGGATATTAATGAAGTAACAAAATCTTTAAAAGCTAAGAATCTTTCAGGGGCTTCAAAAACAATATCTGATTTTGAACAAAACTTTAGTGAAAAATACAATTTTAAATATAGTCTTGCAATAAATAATGGAACCTCAGCTCTACATCTTGGTTTACTGGCAATAGGTATAAAAAAAGATGATGAAGTCATTATTCCTTCACTGACTTTTATTGCAACTGCAAATGCTGTAAGTTATATTGGAGCTAAGCCTGTAATTGTAGACGTTGACCCCGAAACATACCAAATTTCTATAGAAGAGATAAATAAAAATATATCAAAAAAAACGAAAGCAATAATCCCTGTTCATCTCTATGGGAATTGTCCAGATTTAAAAAAAATTGATAAAATTGCAAAGCGTTACAATTTAAAAGTTTTAAATGACGCAGCTGAGGCTTTAGGAACCGAATATTTAAATAAATCAAGTGGATCATATGGCGATGTGGCAACCTATTCTTTTTATCCAAACAAAATTATTACAACTGGTGAGGGTGGAATGTTGGTTACGAAAAGCAAACAAATATATGAAAAAGCAAAAAATCTTAGAGGACAAGGTCTTTCTCCTGGAACAAATGAATATATACATGATGCTTTAGGTTACAACTATAGAATGAGTGCATTATCTGCATCATTAGGTATTTCTCAACTAAAAAAAGTAGATAAATTTTTAGAAAGGAAAATTGATATTTTTGAATTATATAAAAAAAACCTTGAACCTAAAAAAATTGAATTTATAAAAACTGAACCAAATGTTAAGAATTCTCAGTGGCTAACAGTAGTTAATTTAAAAAATCATAAATTAAATATAAATGATTTACGTAACTATTTATTTAAAGAAGGAATTGAAACAAAGAAGGTATTTTATCCAATAGAAAGACAAAAAATTTACACTAGGCGTAATAAATGTTTAAATTCTTTTAATCTTTATAAATCTTCTCTCTGTTTACCTTCATTCCCAGATCTAAGTAATAATCAAGTTAATTTTATCTCAAACAGAATAAAATCTTTTTTATCTTACTGAGAAATAAACATCCGAAATCATATCTTTCAGAAATTTAACATATGAATCTTTGTAACTTTTATCGGTAAAATTATTTTTCATATCATGATCTAACACAATCTTCATTTTTTCTGAAAGATCATTTTCATCTAGTGGTTCAAAAAATATAAATCTATCATCATTTTTAATTTCCTTATTAATTTCGATATTAGAAATAATGACATTTTTATTTAGCGCAATTGCATCTGCTGATGAGAACCCTCCCGGTCCTCCTTCATAGAGGCTTGGTTGTACCAAGGCTATGGAATTATTTATCAAATTTAATAGCTCACCTCGATCTAGAAAATCTGTGAATATTACATCTTCTTCCAGGTTATTGATTTGAATATATCGATTTATAGTATCTATATGATCATTTCCTCTGTAATCAATCTTGAAACCTGTACAAATTAGTTTTACTTTAGATTCAAGTTCCTGATTAAGTTTTTTTAACGCTTTCATAACTGTTATGTGATTTTTATGAATCCAAAACTGGTTACAAACAATAAAATATTTATCTAAAGTAAACTTATTTTTAAAGTCGGTATAAATTTGCTTGTACTCAAATTCAGGAATAAAACCATGATATGGTGCTACAAAAATTTTTGGTTTTATGGATTTGTAATTCGATTTTATTTCTCGCTCAATATAACTAGAGTTGACTAGTACATTTTTTCCTAATGATAAAATTAACCTAATTTGAATATATCTACGTAAACGAATAAGGTAATTGAAATTTTCTTTCAATTTTTTATGACCAATATCAGGTATAAAATAAATTGAATTATTTCGATATTTTAATTTGAAATCTAATAATGGAAATATTGTGAATTTTTGTTTAATTTCACCTGTCTTTGAAATAATTTTAACTTTTGGATATTTATTTTTAATTTTTTTAACTAAATCATTTTTTAAACGTTCCTCCTGTGAAATCTGCAACTTGTAGCTTTTTCGATACTTAATTAAATTAATTAGATAATAACTAATATTTTTTTTTGTTCTATCAATTAAGTAGAGGTTGTTATCTTTGTCATTATTTAAAAGTTCTACAAATTGCTCAATTAATCTTGTACCTCCAGCCCATTTTATGAAAGAAGTTATATCGAGGACGATAGATCTATCATTTACTGTAATATTTTTTTCAACTAGCTCTGAATATCCAGACTTTGACTTATCTGCAATATTTTTGCTATTTTCTATCCTTTGACTGGCATTAACATTAACAGGCCTCTCTAATAATTTAGCTAGAGTTGAAGTATCAGAAATATCAAAAAATTCTATTTCTCCCTTATCAACTTCCCTATTTACATTTATATCGGAAAGATAAACATCTACTCCGTAACTAACAGCATCTGCAGTAGATAAACCACCAGGAGTTCCCTCAAAAAGTGTTGGCTGAATTAATGCTTTTGCATGAATTACATAGTTTAGAAACTCATTTCTATCTAAGTACCCTAAAAACAAAATTTTATCTTTTAAATTTTTTTCATCGATCATTTTAAATAATTCTTTACCATGGGAAGTGTTTCTATGATCTTGTAGATATCCTGTACACAATAATTTTGTTTTACTATCAGGATTATTAAGTAAAAACTCATAAAAAGATTCAACTGCATAAATATGATTTTTATGTTCCCAGAGTTGATTTGCAATTAGAAAATAATCTTCATGATCAGGTTTTGAATATTCAACTAAATCCTCAAACCTTATAGGTTGAAATCCAAGTGTTATTATTTTTTCTTCTCTGAAATTGTAATGATTAATAAGATCATACTTTACTGACGATGATGTAGAAATTATTTTTTCACAATATTTTCTTACCTTTTTAAATTGATAGTTCCTGTACCAAATAATTCTTCTCAAAAATAATTCTTTTAGATGTAGGTGCTGACAGTCTGGAATGTAACCGATTAATTTTTTATTTTTTAAAGAAGTGTTTATCTTCATTATTGGAAATATATAATCATTAATTTTCAACCTTTTAAATTCTCTGTACTTATACTCAATAATTTTCAAATTATTTTGATTGAGGTAATCTTCAAATCTTAAAAACAAATCATTATCAATGAGTTTATTAACTTTATAACTTCCACCTCTCAATAAAAGTCGCATGTAATTTAAATTTTTTGTAAATATTGATGGTTTTACATAAATTATTTCAAGTTCAATATTTTTATTATCTTTTATTGAACTAATAAGTTGAATTAGAATATTTAATCCGCCAGACCATCTAATGCAATCATTAATGTAAATGTACAATTTATTCATTAAATTTAAATAGTAATTGATAATTGTCCATTTATTTAATATATACTTATTTCTTTAATGAAAAAAAGAACAGAATCTATCTACAGCGCAGTTGATATTGGTTTCAACTCATTGATTTCATTCACAACATTCTTATATATAAAAGATGTATATGGAATTGATATTCTTGGCTTTTTTGGTCTACTTTTATCTGTTGCTTCATTTGTTGAAGTTATTCAGATGGGACTATATGAAAGACCTGCTTATCTTGGATTTTCAGTTGGTTATAAAAAATTTAAGTTAAAAATTTATCATCTTATTGGTTTAATTATCTTTCCACTATTAGTTATAAATCAATTAATAATTTCGGGATATATTGTTTCCAGTGTTTTGTTCTGTATTGCTTATGTACTAATTCAAAACATCCGAGTTTTTGATTATATTAATCATGATATTAAAAGAGTATCAATCAGATCACTTTTGATTTTTGTTATGACAGGTTCACTTTATGGTTATTTAATTTTAAACAATTTGAAAGTAGATTTAAATATCATTTTTTTTGCGATTGCTAGTTTTAGATTTTTATTTATTATCTTTGAAAGGAAAAAAATATTTGCCATAGATTTTACAGATGAAAATCAAGAAATTGGTTTTTTAATTTCTCAACTATTAGTACTTATCAGATCAAGACTTCCTCTTTGGGCATTATTACCGTATGGACTTGGTTTGGTTGGAATATATGAAGCATTTAGAACACTTTTAGAAATTTATCTTGTACCATCAAGACCAATTTTTCTTGTGATGTTAAAAAATCTTAAGAGAGATGGTCCAAAAAGAATATTTAATTTTGGTATTCTATTTGCGTCTGTAACTGTAATTATGATCCTAATAAGTTTCTATACAATTACGTCTTCATCCTTTTTTAATATTAATGAAATCTCAACACCTATTGCCTTTATTTCTATAGTCTTAATTTCTATATTTTTTTGGCTTTCAGAAATTACAGGTATGATATTTCAATTTAACTCAGAGGTAACATTTGAAGCAATTAGAAGAGGTGTCTCAATCTTTATCTTTGTGTTAACGTCATTAATTTTTTATAATTTTCTAAATTTTAATTTATTTTTATTTCTAATATCATTGATGTACTTTAGCGAGGTAGCAATTTCTTTTTATAATAGAAAAAGATTGCAACTGAAATAAATTACTGTATTTAGCTTTTTTTAAACAATACATAATCTTCAAATTCTTCTAATTTTATGTATATATTTTCATATTGTTTTGAGAATGTATCTTCATCTATTATTTTGACTATTACAAAGCTAGGCCTTTTATTTAATGTGCTTTGGTCGAGATAGACCACTTTTCGATTGGTCATTAATCTTAACAACCTTGGCTTATGAAATGCTATGTAATCGATTTCATTAATATTTGTTTCTAAATATTTATACATTTCAATATTCTCTTCTTTAAAAGCCTGATTGCCCAATTCATATTCATATGATTTAAAATTCACTACATTTGCTAAAAATAAAAAACTCACGGCATAAATAAGATATTTCTTGGGTTTTATAAAGTCATACAAAACAAAAAATAATGATGGAATAAGTAATAGTAAGAATCTTATTCCTTGTTGATTTAAATATGCCGAATAAAATAAAAAATAAACCATTATCAATAAACTATGTATTCCGTAATCTCTGAAATTTTTAACTACAAAAAACAAAATAAGTAAAATTGATACTGATACAACTGCGGTTGAAAACGTATTTGTTATTTGAGTAGGTAAAAAAGATTTCGAAACAATAGTTAAGTTATATATTAGATTATTAAAACCCGGTGAAAACTGTCTAAGATGTTCTTCATACTCACCAAAAATAAACTTATATTTTGTAAAGAAAATAATTAAATAAGATATACCAAAAATTAAATAGGTTTTAATAAAATTTTTCAATTTTGAGTTCTTGTAAAGATGGAAAGTAACAATTCCCAGCAGAATTATCCCCTGTGTTTTTACTAAAATACTCAAAAAAGTTGAAAGAAGGCCATATAAAATATCTAATTTTTTATTAGAATTAATAAAAAATATTGAGATAACTACTAGTAAAGAAAAAAGTAAGTCAGATTCTATAGAATTTGAAAGGAAAAATATTTCTTTTGAGGAAATAATAAGCAAACTTACAGCAAAAGCATAAACTTTAGATTTATTTTTAAGAATCAAAAAAGTAATAAATATAAAAATATTAAATATTAATATATTTGCAATTTTGTAATATTTAAACTCTTCCAAATTAAATAAATTTATCACTTTTAGTATTAATGGAAACCCTACTGGGTAAGCATTTGGGCCAATTTTTATATCTGAAAAATTATTTAATTCAGTTTGTAAATTATATTCGTTGTAACTTTGTCCAAACAAAGCTTTACTTTGTAATATAAATTGCGCAAAGTCATCACCCATTCCATAGTTTTCATTTAGGGTAAGAATTTGTACATATGTAATTATGAAAAGAATCGAAATAAGACCATATAAATATTTAGTTTTTTTCATAAATTTAAACTATAAAAGTTATTTTACTTATTTATATTGCTGATTATTCCTATAGATGGAGATTCTTCAAGAATTAGATAAAATAATTCATTTGAGGAATCGTACTCTATCTCACGAATTCTTTCTCCAATCTTAATAGAGTTTATTTGTGTTACTTTTCTTTTATCAATATCTACCCGAACTTCGTAAATGCTATTTCCTTTCAAAGTAGCAACAAAATAGTTATCTTCTCCTAAAAAATTATTTCGAGATACATCACTGATTCCGTGAAGATTACTTTGCTCATAATCAAAATACCATATTGGTTCCTCAAACCCTCTTTCTTTGTGAGATTTATACAAAGGAGCTTCTTCTCTAAATCCACCATCATAGTGGGTTCCGTAGGAAGCAATAGGCCATCCATAATTGTTAATACTATTTAAGTCAACAAGATTAATCTCATCTCCACCTTTTGGTCCATGGTCAGAAGTAAGTGCAAAACTCCTATCCTCCATGACCACAATACCTTGGGGATTTCTATGACCAAGAGATAGAATTTCATGACTTCCATTGTTAGTATTTATTTTTAATATTTTTCCAAAATTACTATTCATGTCTTGCGCTTTTGAATAAGCTCTAAAATCTCCTGTTGTAAGAAGAATTTCATTTTCTGAATACACAGCCATTTTTCCACCTGATTGATGGGCGTTGTAAGGACTAACTGATCTAATCACACATTCATCAATTTGGTATAGTTTTTCAAATTTTAATTCATTTAAATTTAAAGGACTTTTAGCAATAGCGATATTTACACAATCATTAGAAACCTCTTCAACATAGCTGACAAACATTTCATTATTGTGGACTAATAAATCTTTTATACTTTCCCAACCAGATGGATCAAAAACGTAGCTGTTATTAATAATGTCATTTAGATTATTCTCAATTAATTGAAATTTCAGATTATCTTTATCTAAAATATTTTTAGTTTCTGTCGAAAGAATAATTCCAGATCCTGTGATGTAAATTAACTTGTCTTCAAGGACTTCAAGATATCCTATACTTTTTCCTCCATTTTCATAAAAACTGTGCTCAAAACAACAAATTTGATATTTTTTTAACTTATAATTTTCAGATAACTTGATACTCTTACCAACTCCTTCATTGATATCATTATTTGCTTCAAAATTTAGATACTTTGATACCAAGTCTTCTTCAATGACTTCATCATTTTCTATAATATTTTCAACAACATTTGTATCTACTTTTAATGCCTTATTAATTGAACTATTTGAATTTATATAAAAGTTTACAACAACGCCAATTATTATCAACGGCAGAATGTAAACTGTTTTTAAATTATCAATATTTAAATATTTCATTAAAACCAAAAGTATGGGGCATGAAATAATAAATATCAAAAGTAAAAACCTTGAGACATCATAAATTCTTAAAAAGTAAAAAATAAATAAAGTTGAAAACGAAGTTATTGTCAAGTTGTAAAAATAAGATATGAATAATTTATCTTCAAATTTGATTTTTGAAATAAGATAAAGATCCACAATACTTGCAACAAGTGAGACCAATAGAACTATTAATAATGGAGTGATGAAAAAATCTTGTCCAAGTACAATTACTCTTGAAATGTCATCATAAAGATATCTAAGTGAAATATTTCCATCAAAGATAATTAGTAGATTTAAATATGAAAATAAAATTAAAAATTTTAAAAACGATTTTTTTAAGTTCATCTTTTAATTTTAACAAACCATTGTTTAAACAATAATTTCTTATTTTTTGAAAGGGATGTTCTAACTAGCTTTTTTAGTTTATAATATCTTGTTTGAAAATATTATATAACTTTAAATATTATCTACTTGTTTTATTTGTTTCTATGCTCATTTTTTTATTTATCTTTGTTTTAAGCCCAGTAGAGCCAAATTATTTTTACTGTAATGAAATGAAAAGTTATGAGTTTAGTGTTTTAAATATTTCCCAGCAATTCTTTTATCCAGAAAGTTGTGATCAATATGATTACCACATAGGCTTTGAAAGCTTAGACAATTTGTTTGCAAGTGAGTATATTTACCAAGCTCGCCCGCTCTATATTATACCTGTAAATTTTATCGTAAAATTAGTTAGTTTTTTTAATCTATCTCAAACAACCACCCTTTTAATAGCAACATTTTTATTTCAGAATTTGATTTCCTACATCTCGATTGTTATTTTGTATAGGCTAATCTTTAAAGATAAAAAATATAATGTAACAAATTTTTTTCATCTTTCAGTCATTGTTTTATTAAGTCCATTGTTTAAATGGGGTTTATTTGATCCATCCCATCAATTGCTAACGATGCTCGTAGTTCTATTTTTTTCATATTTCAAAATCAACAATTTTCAGCTAAATTTTGTAAATTGTTTTTTAATAGGTTTACTATTTCTTGCTCACAGATCTTTTTTTATTGGATTTTTGTGGCTACTTTTTTTTAGTGACATTAAAACAATATCTAAAAATATTTATATAAAAATTAGATTATTATTTTCCAGCTTTATTCCATATTTACTATACGGTTTTTATTTTAGGTTCATACTTCAACAAGAACTATTTGATAACAATGCTTCTTATTGGGGTCAATTTATTTGGATAGCAGATTTTTTAAGAGGGATTGAGAGGTATCAAAGTCAATGGCATTGTGTTACAATTCCAGCAAATTTTCGATGTTACTTTGTCGATAATGCAAAAACAATATTTTATTTACTTGTACCTTTTTTAATTTTTCTGACAATCCAATTGCTAAATAGCAACAATGTAAGTTTTAAAATGAATACTTCAGTCAACTATTTAGTAATGATTTCTTTGTTCTTATATACATTTTGGTCATTTATAGGTTGGTATCCACCTATCAGATTTAGTTATTATAGTATTGGTAACCTAATAATTATTTTATTTGCGTACCAGTTCTTTCAATTAGAAGAAAAAAATATCAAAACTATTGCAATTAGTTCGTACATTATTTATTGTTTATCATTAAATCATTGGAATGATTCTTTAGTTTTAAATTTTAATTTTGGAATTGTTATTTCTTTTATTCTTTTAATTCCCTTACTTTTCTCTACTTTAAAAAAAATATCTAATTTTTAAAATATAACTAAAACTTTTTACTTTATAAATTAAGGTCTTTTACATACAAATGTATAATTCAATTATTGAATCAATGAAAATTAAAAATAAGGAAATTCTAATTATCGGAGCTGGTCCTGCTGGCTTAACTGCTGCTTGGGAAGCTGAAAAACATGGTGTGAAAACAATAATTCTCGAATCAGACTCTGTTGTAGGGGGAATTAGTAGGACAGTTGAAAGAAATGGATGGAAATTTGATATAGGAGGCCATAGATTTTTTACAAAGGTTGATGAAGTTTATGATATTTGGGATGAGATATTAGGTAAAGATGATTTTCTATTAAGGCCAAGAAGTAGCAGAATATATTACAATAAGAAATTTTTTGATTATCCTTTAAAACCATTTAATGCACTTTCAAATCTTGGAGTTTTTGAAGCTATAAGATGTGTTATTTCATATATGTTTATAAGAATTAAACCTCCTAAAAATCAAGATAATTTTGAAACCTGGGTAGCTTCAAGATTTGGATGGAGGCTATATAATATTTTTTTTAAAACTTACACAGAAAAGGTCTGGGGAGTGAAGGCTGATAAAATTGGAGCTGATTGGGCGGCACAAAGAATAAAAAGCCTATCACTGAGCAAAGCTATTATCAATGCTTTTAGGGGTAATAATTCAGGAGAGGTGATTACAACACTTATAGATAAATTTAAATACCCTAAATATGGTCCTGGAATGATGTGGGAGGCAGCACAAAAGAAACTTGAAGAAAAAAATCATACAATAATATTTAATTCAAGGGTTGCAAACATTCAAAAGTTAGAAGACGGATATAAAGTTACGACTACTAATGGTGAGGCGTATGAATGTAAATATATACTTTCTAGCATGCCGCTTGCTCATCTTCCAAAAGTGATCGATGAAAATTTAGATGACTCAATTATTGATGCTGGAAAAGCTCTAAAATTTAGAGATTTTTTAACTGTTGCCTTAGTAGTTGATGAAGATTACTCATTTCCCGACAATTGGATATACATACATGATCCTGATGTAAGAGTTGGAAGAGTACAAAATTATGGAAGCTGGTCTCCATATTTAGTTAAAGATGGGAAAACTTGTTTAGGTTTGGAGTATTTTGTAAATATCAACGATGAGATGTGGAACATGAAAGATGAGGATCTTATTGAATTAGGAAAAACAGAGTTAGAAAATCTTCAACTTGTAGAAAAGAATGAAATTCAAGAAGGATATGTATTTAGAATGCCTAAAGCTTATCCAGTTTATGATTTGAATTATGCAAAAAATGTTGAAAAAATTTCAACTTGGCTTGAAAACGATCATAAAAATATATTTCCAATTGGAAGAAACGGAATGCATAAATACAATAATCAAGATCATTCAATGATGACAGCAGTAAAATCGGTTAGAAATATTTTTGGTGAAAAAAATAATATATGGAACATAAATGTTGAAGAAGATTACCACGAAGAGGTAAGTACAGGAAGATCATCACCGACAATTGGTTAATTTTTTAATTTAAATAATTTAAAGCTTTTGTCACGTTGATAATAATGTAAAATTTCACTTTTTAATTCATCTGTATTTACTTCAATATAATTTTCTAAACTTAAACATTCCTCATTAAGGTTTGAGCAAACAATGAATTGAGGAGTACTGTTAATTGTATTTTGTATTTCATTTGTTGATACTAAATTAATACTTGCTAATGGTTCTAGAACAAATTGTTCTTTATAAAGTGATGGATGAGAAATATAAGATTTATTTGATGTATCTAAATAAAATAAAATTAAATAATTGTCTAGTGCAAATATGTCATAGTCATCATTCTCATCGTTAAAATATAATTCTGATGCTTTTTTGATTGGATAGTCTTGAACCAATTTATTCCTGTTTTGAATATTTTGATATGATTTTTCAATATTTTCTGAGAGATTAAAAAATGCGGCAAAAGATAATAACCCAATGATATATATTATTTTTTTGTCGTTTACATAACTTATTAAGTAAGCAATAAAAAAAAGAGAAAATATTAAATGATGTTGATACCCCATTGATGCTAAAAAATAAAATAAAAGAGAAAAAACAAAAACAAAAATAAAATATTTAGATAAATAATCTTCGTATTTTCTCTCTTTTATAAATAAAAACAAAAGATTTACAAATACGAGTAATACAGCCAGATAAATAAGGAAAGAATAATTTGAAATATCTTCAACAAAAATTCCAAACTCATTTAAAATTTGCTTTTTCCCACGTGGATAGTTTCTTGGTATTGTGTACATAGCCAAAATGTAATTTTTGAATAGTCCATTAAATGAATAAATTATTAGAAACAGCATATGAGGAATAAAAAAACCACTTATGAAATAAATCACTTTTTTAAAGGAATCAGAATTCTTAACTATCCCTATACAAATTGGGATTATAAATATTATGGTGCCAAGGTTTGTAAGTGTAGTTAATGCAAAAAAAAGCCCACTTAAGAATATTCTAAAATTTCTATTATCCTCATACAAAAATAAAAGCGATATCGATAAAAAAAGTAAGGCATGGATTTCGCTATAACCTGGATGGAACCAATTCTTTGACATTAAAACTATGAACATAGTAGTTCCAACAAGTGGGGTAACAATGTTTTTAGAATTTTTTGATATTAATAAATGTAATACGACAACTGATCCATAAAGGAATAAGTCATTTAATACTTTAATTACTAATAGATTTTGATTTGAAAGTAATGACATTAAGTAATATATATAAAAAAGTAATGGAGGTTTATTTTCATAGTGATCTTCGAAAGGAAGTTGTCCCCTAGATATATCCATTGATGTCACTAGATAAGAATTTATATCCCAGTCCATTGTTTCAAAATTATGTGTTGAAAACTGGGTAAAAATCACAAGAAACAGATATAAGAAGAATAAGAAAAAATCAAAAAATTTATTATTGTAAATCTTTGTATCTTCTTTAAGACTTTTTACTTTATTATTTTTTGTGTACATTATGAGAAATAAAAAAAATAAAAATACATTTATTGAGAAAAAATTTACAGAATAATAAAAATTAAAATAAATCGCTGAAAAATATAATAAAGAAAACAAATAACTTTGAAAATTTGATAAAAATGACGAAAGAAAAAATAAAGACAACATTATTAAAAAAATAAAATAATTAAGAATCTTTGAATTAGTGTATATTTGAAGCTCAGAACCATTATTTTCGTAAGTCGAAATTTTATTTAAACAGATTAAATTACTGATCTCTGGGAAAACATAAATGTCTGTTTTGTTTATTTCTATATTTTTTGCAAACTCACTTAAAGGATTTAAAAAATATTGGCATGGTTCCACTCTTTCTACATTGGCTGTATTTGAATTTGTGATATTAAAAATTGTAAAGATGATTAGGATTAGGACTCCTAAAATTAATATTTTTAAAGTATTGGTTTGAAAACTTAGTTTATTCACTTAATTATTTATAATGATAATCTTAAAAATTTATCATTCTTGTAAAAACTTTTTTTATTTTTTTAAACTTAATATGTGACAAATTTATACGCAATAACAATAATTTCTTTTTTGATATTCCTATCATTTTCGTTTTATGAAAAAAAAATACTTCAAAAAAAGAATAATCATCAAATACCTAATTTAAAATCTAAATTTAATCCACTCTTCTATTACGTAATATTGCTTTTATATGTACTTTTTACCCAGGGTCAATATTTAAATTATGAAACAATTGATTGGGATACAAATTCTTATTTAGTTTCATCTCAAGATGTTTTAAGAGGAAATTTACCTTATGAAAATCAATGGGAAAGTAAACAAACTTTATTTTATTATATCTACGCGATATTAATTTTGATTTCAAATGGCAACCTTATTATTTTTAAACTTCTCAATGACTTTTTATTATATCTTTTGTCAATTATCTTATTTTTGATAGTTAAAGTTTTGACAAATGATCAATTAAAGTCTTTTCTTGCAAGTATATTATTTTTAACGTTAATGTCACAACCCTGGTCTAGTACAGAATTTTCTGAAATTTATTCCCTTATATTTATTTCATTAGGATTTTATATTATTATTTCAAGGAAACTAAATAAACAAAAATTGTTCTTTATTGGGGTACTAATTTCTTTTGCTACATTAGTCAATGTAGGATCTGCACTTTTTGTATTTCCTTTTTTGTTTTCAAAAAAGATAACTAGTAATTTAAAGAATTTCATTTACTTTTGTTTTGGAGGCATTGTGCCTCATTTATTATTTTTTATTATTTACTTTTCTAGAAATCTTATAGATATTTATTGGTCTACTCTATTTGTTATTCCAAATGCTTACAGAGGTGAGCAGATGAATTTTGTACGAGAGTTTATCAATTTTTTACGATCTTTAAATGATTACAATCAATTTCTGTATTTGATATTTATATTTTTATTATCTAGTTTATTTGCTGATTTTTTGACTTCAAGAAAGTTAACAAGCAAAATTAACATGTTAAAAAATACCTATTTACAGTTTTTATTTATTTCAATTCTTTTTTATTATTTAGCTTCCCACGGTTATTATCATCACTTAATATTTTTTATATTCTTTCTTCCATTACTTATTAAAAATATAAGTGGAAAAATTTCAACAATGATTTTAATTTTATTAATTTCTATTTCATCTGGAACAATATTGTTCTCGAAAGGCAATCTATCATTTACTAATATATCGAACCTAAATTTAATATATGAAAATTATCCACTTAACAAATTAGCAAAAGAAATTGATAGTAAATTTGATGACGATTATGAGATTCTAGCCTTTGACTCTTTATTAATTCTATATTATTTAGATAAACCAAATTTTTCCTACATCGTACATCCCACAAACCATAATGAAGAATTTATTACTGATAATTTAAGGAAATTAAATTTGATTACAAAAGATGAACCTGAACGACTTGTCAATTTAGAACCAGATGTGATCATGTGTTCAAATAATTCAATTATTCAATGTGAAATATATGATTATAAAAAAAATTATTATGAGTTAGATTCTTTGGTATATCGTCAGGATCCATTATTGCAATTTTATGATAATCAGACCTTTCAATTTAGAGTATTTTTAAAAGAGTCCTAGATATGAAAGAAAATTTTTGGGAGGACAAACTTGAATCAGGATACTATGACAAACTTTTATTAAATGGAAAATCTAGAAATAGAGGAATTCAAGCAGCCTGGCATGACATTACATTTAATACAGTCTCTAAATTAATAAAAGAAGATGATATTCATTTAGATTTTGCTTGTGGCCCTGGAACATTTATCGGGAATTACGTTAAGGGCAAATCTTCTTTAGGTGTTGATATTTCATTAAATCAAATTCAATATGCAAACAAGAAATATGAAGGAAAATTTTTAAAACTTGATGATTTTGATTTTAAAAAATATGATAACTATTTTGATAAAATAACAATTCTTGGTCTAATTGAATTTTTAAGCTTGGAAGAAATAGATGATTTGATCAAAAAAATGAGATCATTGCTTAAAAAAAATGGAGAGATAATAATTACAACACCAAATTTTGTAGGATTAATGAACATACTCGCATTCTTATCAAGTTATTTGGGCCCAGTAAATTATTTGAATCAGTGGAAAACAAAGTTTAATAAAAAGAAATTTTTAAGATCCATTGATATTCAAGTTGAAGAAATAAATATTGAAAAACAAATTAATTTAGGGATAATTATTTCTTACTTTAACCTTGATTTTGGAAGAAAATTATCAGAATTAATATCAAGAATTTCAAAATATAATTTGGGTTGGATTTTATTAATAAAAATAAAAAAATAGACAAGGTTTCAAGTTTTTTAATGATTAAAATTTTCTTGTGGAAAGATTAAATATTGGTCTAAGTATTGTATTACCAACAATAAATGAAGAAAAAAACTTAAGATATCTGATTCCTGAAATCGTTGAAGTATTAAATACTGAATATATTTCTGAATACGAAATAATAGTTGTTGATGATGGCTCATCTGATGAAACTGAATCATTGATAAGTAACTTGAGTTCAAAAAATTCAAAAATTAAATTTTTAAAACGAACCAGTAATCCATCATTACCAATGTCAATTTGGGACGGTATTGAATTATCAAAGCAAAAATACGTTATGTGGTTAGATGCGGATGGATCAATGACCTCAAAAGGAGTCCATTCAATAATTAAAAAACTTATTGAAAATGAAGACTCGGTAATTATTGGCTCAAGATTTGTAGATGGAGGTGGGTACAAAGGAATTGAAATAGACAACAAGAGTATTTTTTCAGCTTTTCAAAAAGTATATAAATCCGAAGATTCTGTTTTAGCAGTTTTATTATCTCGTTTTTTTAATAAAATTATCTATCTTTTTTTAAATTGTGGGGTAAAAGATGTTACTAGTGGCTTTATTGTAGGAAAAAAAAGTTATTTTGAAAAGTCTATTTTTTCTGTCGCAAACTATGGAGATTATTTTGTTTATTTAATTAAAGATTTAAAAGTTAAAGACATAAATATGATTGAAGTTGGTTATATTTGTGAAACTAGAAAGTATGGAGAATCTAAATCAGGTACGTCATTTAATATATTATTAAAAAGAGCACTTCCATACTTCAAAGCAGCATTTAAAGTAATAAAGTAACGTGAAAATATTTGATAATAGCAAAAAACTGGTTGCTGAAGTTATAAAGTTTGAAGACATTCAGTCTGAGAGACATTTCTACACTGACGAAGATCAAGATTTTCAATTTGCGTCATTTAATTTTAAAGAAAACACTGAAGTTGCTAAACATATACACAATAAACAAAAAAGAAAGATAAATACAACTTCCGAGGTAATTGTATTAATCCAAGGTGGATTAGATGTTGATGTTTATGATGATAATAAAAATTTAATCAAGAATTTAGTGTTAAAAGAGGGAGATACAATTATCTTTTATTCTGGAGGTCATGGATTTAAGGCAAATAAAGATTCAAAATTTATAGAAGTCAAACAAGGTCCATATAATCCTTCGACAGATAAAGAATTATTCTAAAATGATAAAAGTTTTTGAGCCTAATCTTACAATAAAAGATAAATTTTCAGTCTTAAAAGCACTTTCCAAAAACAATATATCTGGTACGAGTCCAATAATACAAGAATTTGAAGAGGACTGTGCACGATATTTTGATAGAAAATATTGTGTTGCTCTATCCAATGGAAGTACATCTTTAGAAGTCGCACTTCGAACAATTGATTTTAAGGAAGGTGATGAAGTAGTCTTACCTTCATTCACAATAATTTCTTGTCTTTCAGCAGTTGTAAGATCTGGAGCTACGCCAATTTTTTGTGATGTGAATATGAGCTCTTGGAACATGACCTTAAACGATTTAAAAAAAAGCATCACTCAAAAGACAAAAGCTGTTCTTATGGTTCATACATATGGTTATGTAGCTGATGCAATAGAAATAGAAAATTACTGTAGTGAAAATAATCTTATACTTATAGAGGATTCTGCCGAAGCACATGGGCAGACAATATTAGAGAGAAAATGTGGGTCTTTTGGGGAAATTTCTACTTTAAGTTTTTATGCTAACAAGCATGTTACAACTGGTGAAGGAGGAGCGATACTTACAAATAATAAAAAATATTATCAAAAAATAATACAGATGAGAAATCTTGACTTTTCTGAAAAAAGATTTATTCACGAAAATCTTTACTGGAACTACAGACTTAGTTCATTACAAGCTGCTCTAGGTATTTCACAATTAAAAAATATAGACAAAGTTATTGAAAAAAAAGTTTCTCAAGGAGGCTACTACATTGAAAAACTAAAAAAATATAACAAACTAATTAAGCTACCAATAAATAACAAAGATCAGAATAATCATTTTTGGGTATTCGGTATTCTGCTTATGAAAGATAACATTAGAGATATAGTCATTGAAGATTTAAAACATAACGGGATAGAAACAAGACCTTTTTTTGGCCATTACATCTTCAACCTGCTTTGCCTAAAAAATTTAAAAATAACGTTAGTCTTCCTGTTTCTGAAAATTTAGGAAATAACGGTTTTTATATTCCTATTGGAAGCCATCTAAAGAAGTCTGACCAAGATAAAATAATTAATTGCCTTGTAGAATCAGTGACGAGTAATTCTTAAATGATAAACGAAATAACAATCTTAATTCCTACTTACAATCGGGCAGAATTATTGAATAAAAATTTAGAATCCATACAAAATCAAGATTTTAAAGGAAGAATAAATTGTGTAATCTCTGACAACAACAGTTCTGACCTTACATATGATGTATATAAAAAGTGGCAAAATAGAAATAAGAATATTCATATTAAATACTTAAAAAATGATAAAGATATTCCGGCAATTGAGAATTTTATAAATACAACCAAACATATCGACACAGAATATTCCAAATTTCTTCAAGATGATGATTGGCTTGAACCTGAAGCAATTTCTAAAATTTCAAAAGGAATTAAGGAATTTGAAGCTGATTCATTAATTTTCAATTGCAACATTTTTTCGTATAGAGAGAAAGATCCAAAAAAAAATTACTACAAATTAAGTACTGAACAAGTTTCAGTAGATAATGTGATTGATTCATTTCTTAGAATGAAATCACCTATTCCTACGTCACCATCAATTTCAGTTCAGAAAAGTAATTTAATTTTTGATGCTCTTATTTTTGGCAAAATGAATGCAGAGTGTACAAATCTGTTACTAGGAAACGATCTCATATTTACTTACCTGAATGTCTTTGAGAATAAAAAAGTCTTTTTTATTAATGATTCTATTGTGAATTTCTGGGGAGGTGAGGACTCTATTACAATGTATGCAGACAAACACGTGTTTAGTTCATGCTATTTCAAATCCTTAATGCTACTTATAGAAAAATTCAATATTGACGTAAGTAAACAACAAAAAGAGATTATAGAACATAGAATTTTTGTTCATAATTTTAAAAAACTTTATAAAAGAGAATTAAAAGGCATTGAATATAATTTTCGATACAGTTCTAAACCATCACTAAATCAAATAAATAAATATTTATTATCTAGATAAGGTTAAGCCCTTTTTCTAGTGGATATTTGAGGTTATTACTCTTTACAAATCCAGATACATCCTTGTATTCTATTTTTGAAATACCTTTAAATGTTGGCTCAAAGTTCTTATTTCTTATTTTTTTGTAAGTCTCAATAAAATCTTTAACAAGGACTAAATCAGATCCAATTATCTCTTTTTTGAATGTTTTTTTATTCTCATTTTTTAATTCATAAATAATACTTTCAACTGCATCTTTAATGAACAAAGGCGAAAATAGACTATTACCATCCGATTCAAATTCAATTACATTTTTATTTTCATGCTTAAGAATATAAGGTATTAGTTTATTTCTATCATCAGATGGACCATAAATGTCTCCAAAGTGTAAAGATGTATTTTGTAAATTATAATTTTCGGAAAAAATTTTCTGTAATTTTTCAAAATAATTCTTCGAAATAGTATAAAGACTCAAGGGGTGTTCAATTACGTCTTGGCTATATGAACCTGCACTAATAAATTTTTTTATAGGGCTATTTATTGAGGATTCTAATATTTTTAAACCAAGCATAATATTTGCCTCGATAATATCCTCAAACAATTCAATATTTCTCTGTCTTTTTGAATTACTAGCAAGATGTATTACATAATCTATTTTGTGTTCATTAAAAAATAGATTTATGTCTTCTGGAAGGTCATCAATTTCTTCAATATTGTCATGTTGAAGAATATTATTTTTGTTCTTTAGTACAAAGAGGTTGTAGTCAGTTAATTGATCAATCAAGTTTTTGCCCAAATAACTTGACCCACCAGTAATAAATATATTATTCAACATAAATATTATAAATTATCAAATTATTAAATACGCTACCTAATATAAATAGCATGACAACCTTTAAATCTGTAATGATATTGGCTGGTGGCAAAGGTACCAGATTTAAAGAATATACAGATGAAATTCCAAAACCAATGATTCCAGCAAATGGAAAACCTTTATTGATACACATTTTGAATATTTATAAAAAATATGGAATTGAAAATTGTATTATTCTTGCTGGATATAAGAAAAATGTAATTCAAGATTATTTTGAAGATAATTTTGCTAGACATTCTGACTCATCAACTACTTTTGTTGATAGCGACAACTTAAAAGTTACAGTCTTAGATACTGGGGAAGAGACAATGACAGGAGGAAGATTAAAGCAAGGGATAGAATATTTAGGCGATGAACAATTTTACTTAACATACGGTGATGGAATTGCGGATGTAAACATAACGGAACTAACAAAATTCCATATTGTTAATGAGGCAAAAGTTACTTTGACTGCAGTTAGACCTCCTGCAAGATTTGGAAGTTTAGAGTTAGATAAAAATTTAGTAATGAAGTTTGGTGAAAAAGAAAATACAAATGAAGGTTGGATCAATGGAGGTTTTTTTGTTGTAAACAAAGATGTTATTTCTTATCTTGATAGTAACGATACCGTATTTGAAAGAGAACCCCTAGAGTCAATTGCAAGAGACAATAATCTATATGCATATAAACATGATTCATTTTGGCAGTGTGTTGATACGATAAGAGAGTTAGAAATACTTGAAGCGGCTTTGAAAAACAAAAAAATAATTATATGAATGATAACTTAAATAATTTTTGGAACAATAAAAAAGTCTTAATCACAGGCCACACAGGCTTCAAAGGTTCTTGGTTAACAATATTTTTAAACTATCTTGGATCTGAGGTACATGGCTTATCAAGAGAAGAAAAACCGGGTATTTATTCAATGGCAAATGTTAAAAAATTATTAAAATCAGAAACCAAAGCTGACATCTCAACTTATGATACAGATTTCTTAAGTACAGCCATATCAAAAATTTCTCCAGATATTGTTTTTCACTTGGCAGCACAAAGTTTGGTTATAAAAAGCTACGAGGATCCCAAAGACACAGTTTATTCAAACGTAATCGGCACTTACAATGTTCTTGACTCAATAAATAAAAGTGAAAATACTAAATCATTAATTATTGCGACAACAGATAAAGTATATAAGCACCCGGAAAAAGAAAATAAAGAGGAAGAAGAAATTGGTGGTAGTGATTTTTATAGTGCAACTAAATCAAGTGCAGAGTTGCTAATTAATGCTTTTAATAATTCATCAAAAAATAACTCACTTAACGTTTCCGTTGTAAGATCAGGAAATGTAATTGGTGGGGGAGATAGGTCAGAAAATAGATTAATGACTGACTTAATTACAGCTTTAAATAATGACCAAAATTTTAATATAAGGATGCCTGAATCGATAAGGCCCTGGCAATATATTTTGGATTCATTGCATGGATATTTATTAATTGGACAAGAGAACTTTGAAAAACAAAAATCTGAAATTTATAATCTAAATTCTAAAATTAATAACGAATATAATTCTCGAAAAATTGCAGAGCTAGTGTTTAATAATTGGGGTACAAAAAAAGAAATTATTATCCAAACTGATATGAATTATAAAGAAGTAGATAAACTTACTATCGACTCGAGTAAAGCAATTAAAAACTTAAATTGGATGCCAAAGTATTCAGTCGAAGAAACTGTTGAAGAAATTGTACAATGGGAGAAATATCATAAAAAAAATAGTGATTGTGATTATTCATTAAGCCAAATTAAAAAATTTATGCAAAAGTAGTTTGTTTTAAAAGATTAAATAACATTTAAATCTCAACATGAAGGTGTTACAATTTTTATTTCATTATTGTAAAGAAAATCTAGTTCACAATTTGGAAGGTTGTTATTGTAAAAATCAACAGACACCTCACAGTAAGGGTCAATAATGTATACTGCTGAACTATATTCTATGGACTCATCATGCTTTATAAATCTAAAATTTTCTCTATGTTCATTTAGCCACAGACCAGTTTTTTCATACTGGTCTATGTAAGAATTGAAAAAAGAGATATTTTTATCATTAAGTTCTTTGTCCCAAATATTTAGCATTTTTTGTCCCTCAGAGCAAAAATACACAACTTTACCTTCATACTCTTGTGTAATTAAATTGCCAATATCATTCCACCTCTGAAGTCTTGGGGTTAGAAAAAAAATATTTGAAATAATAATTGAAATTAATATCAAAAAAATATTTAAACTTTTTGTATTAATAAATGAAAAAATTTTTTTACCTAAAGATATGAAATAAAGAGAAATTGGGAATACAAGCAACGCACCAAGATAAGCAAAGTTACTATTTCGTAAATTCAAAATTCCTAGTGAGAAAAATATTGAAATCATTACACACAAAATCAAAAGTTTTTCATTTTTAGAATTTTTAAGAAAAAATAAATCTATAAGCTGTGTAATCAATATTAAAAATACAAATAAGTTTTGAATAGTAAAAAAATTGATTGTTTTGACTGTCTCAATAATTCCAGTGTTGTAATAACTGTCTGGATAGGAGAAAAAGAAAATCAATTGTATTAAAAGACCAACTCCCATACCAATTGTTACAGAAAGTTTTCTATTATTTATTTTTTCATAATAAAAAATAATTGGTAACAAGATTACAACATTTAACTTCATTAAAACTGAAAACATTCCCAGGACAAACTTTAAAAATAATTTTTTCTTCTGTTCATTAATCAACAAGGCAATACATGAAATTATTAATCCCCACTTTGAATTAAGGGCTGGTAAGAATAACCAATCATACGCATAAGGCCAAAGAAGATATATTGAATAAAATAAAATAATATTTTCTTTTTTAACAAACAACTTTGAAAACAAAAAAACTCCAAACAAAACTATGAATATATTTAATACAAAAGAAGGAAGGGGATTTTTAAAATCGTAAAAACTAAACTGTATAAATTGTTGCAAGGGAAAAAATGGCCTAAACATACCATTTTTATTGTGATGACTTAACCATTCGTAAGTTGTGATTAATGGTTTTTCCTTGAACTGAATTGCAGTCTTTATTGACGTTGGATCATCCATTAAACCCCAAAACGGTTGAGTATTAAAAAAATAATATACGAGATAAATAAAAGTAAATATGAATGCATGTATGTGTATTTGCTTCATATTGAAACGGAATTTAAATTTATTTACATTATTCAAAGCGGTTCAATTTAATAGATATTTCTTTATTTTCTTGAATATCAAACATTAAACCAAATAAAAACAATATAAGAAAAATAATAAAAAATATCAACAATAATAAAAATGTCAATTCAGGAATACTTCCATTTTGAACATAGAGACTATTTAACCTAACACCGAGTAATGGTTCAACGATAAATAAAATAATAAATGATAGGAAATAAGAAATCCCTGCAGGATTTAAATCTCTAAATATTAATTTTTTAAATACTCGTTTAAAAAATAGGTAGATTAATAAAAAGAATAATTTAGGTAGTATATTCCAAACACGTAATCCACTTTTTTCCTCACCATAGTGTGGTGTTATATCTATGTCGGCTACTCTTGCATCCTCAAGATTAAGCAAATACAATAACTGGCCAGGATATCCATACCTATTTATCAATTTATCAATATCAATTCTTCTTAAAACTTTATTCCTTATTGCTGTATAACCCATTTGTGGATCCATAATATGGAAATATCCTGAAGCAAATTTTGTAAACAAAGAAAGAACTGTATTTCCAACAAATCTATATCTCGGCATAATTTGCTTTACTTTTTTATGTCTTAATCTATTTCCTTTTGAATAATCAATTAGATTTTTAGCTACTGGAGAAACAACCTTGTAAAAGTCTTCTGGCAAGGCTTGAGCATCTCCAGGCATTACTACCGAAATATCCATGTTCATTTCTAGTGATTTTTTATATCCAGTTTTCAATGAAGCCCCAACTCCTAAATTTTTTTCATGATTTATAAGAATGATTTTTTTATTTAATTTTTTTAAGTCACTAACTATCGATTCAGTAGAATCTTTAGAAGCATCGTTTACTACAATGAGCAAATCAGCCTCATTTGGCATTGTATTAATAGTTTTTGAAATTAATAATTCTTCATTGTAAGCAGGGATTATTACTGCTATTTTTTTATCATTAATCATTATTTATTGATTAATCTTACTAATGAAAAAAACAATTGGAAACAATTATGTGTGGAATATATGGATATCTTTCTTTCAATGAACATATAAATACAAATGAAGAAGATATATTTGATAAATTGTCTAGTTTGTCTGAAATACGAGGGAGAGAAGCTTGTGGTGTGGCTTTACAATATGACAATCAACAAATAATTGACAAATACGTTTCAACATCTTCTACTGTTTATAAAGATAAAAACTTTAAAAATAAAATAGATAAATTTTATAATTTCAAATCTCAGAAATTATTACTCGGTCATTCTAGGTTGCAAACACATGGAGACAGAAATGACAATAACAATAATCAGCCGGTACACAGTGAAGGTAGAATTTTACTCCATAATGGGATTGTTTGTAATTACGAGGAAATATTCAACGAAAATAACTTAAACAAATATTCTGATCTAGATTCTGAAGCAATTCTACAACTTTATAATCATTTAATTAAAGAAAATGATAATGAGGTTGTAGTTAAAAAAATATTTTCTGAAATTATAGGAGAGGCTTCAATAGCATTACTAGATTCGAATTATTTAAATTTAGCAACAAATTCAGGAAGTTTATATTATATTTTTTTTGAAGATACATTTGAGATAATTTTTGCATCTGAAAAAGTATTTCTTCAGGAATTAAGCCCTATATTAGATTTTAAAAATATAAATCATTTGGAACCGGGAACTGCATTATCTTTTGACTTAATAAATAAGGATCTAGATAAATTTAATGTCCCCTTATCCAGAAAAGGAAAAGAATATTTTTTACCATTAATAAAGGACATAAAACTCAAATCCCCCTCTTATTGGGAGAGTAAAAATACTCAAATCTGTAAAAAAGGCATATTAAATTCAAATATGCCTGGAATAAGTTTTGACAATAGTGGAATATCAAATTTTAGTAAAAACTTTATTAAGTTGGAAAAACAACCTCTTGTAAAACTTGAAAATACTTTAAACCTTCATCGTTCAACCACTCAAAAACAAGATATTATAGTTGGATTTTCAGGAGGAAGAGATTCGAGTTACATGCTTCATCTTTTAAAAAATAAATATGAGATGAATCCAATAGCTGTTACTTATGATTGGGGAATGGTGACTGATCTAGCACGAAGGAATCAGGCTAGGATATGTGGCATGTTAGGTATCGAGCATATTATTGTTGCAGCCGATATTCCAGAGAAAAGAAATTATATTAAAAATTACGTTTCTGGATGGCTACAAAAACCACACCTTGGAATGGTACCTTTATTCATGGCTGGTGATAAACAGTATTTTCAAGTTTTAAATGATACTGCAAAAAAGAACAATATTGACCTAATTAGCTTTGGGGCATCACCTTATGAATTTACATCTTTTAAAACAGGTTTTGCTGGAGTAGTCGACTCTTCAGAAAGTAGAGTAAAGTTAGACAACCTATTGCAAGCGTCAGAAAAATTATCAAAAATTAAATTATCTCTCTTTTATTTAAAACAAGTGTTGAGTAATTCAAAATATTGGAATAAGTCAATACTAGACGCGCTTTTTGGTTTCAAGTATTCATATTTTGAAAAAAAAGACTATCTTCAAATATTTGAATATGAAGAGTGGGAAGAAGATCAAATAAATGACATTTTGATAAAAGACTATGGTTGGGAAACAGATCCTACAATACCTTCATCTTGGAGAATTGGAGATGGTACTGCTCCTTTTTACAATTATATATACAGAGCATTTGTAGGTTTTTCGGAACATGATACATTTAGAAATAATCAAGTATTATCCGGTGTATTAGATAGAGAGACAGCACTTTCAATTGTTGAGCGTGAAAATGAGCCAAGATTTGAAAAAATTAGAGAATACCTAGAACTGATTGATCTAGATTACGAACAAACAATACAAAGGATCATCGATCTTTCACATTATGAAAACTAATTATATTAATCAAATAAGTTGTTGATAAAATTATAAAAATAATTAACAAAACTATTTGAAATATTTGAATCGACTCCATCAATTCAATGTAATTCAACAATCTATCATTGACACCTTGACTAAAATTTTCAAGTAGCAAATCAATCAAATTTGATTTACCAAATAATAATATTAATAATTTTAGAACAAAAGCACCCAGTAAACTGCTTACTCCAATCTTTAAATAAGCATTAAATTCAAAAAATGATAAAAATAGCCCACTTAAGTATTTTGGATTTGAATATAGTATCTCATTTCCAAAGCTGTTCATGACTGGAAGGATAGATAGCTCAGTTTTAGCTGTTGACTCAAAAAACAATATAGAAAAAATTCCAAAAATAGAAAACATAAACAGAAAATTACTTAAAACTTTTTTGTTTTCTAAAGTGTAAAACAAAATAATTGATAGCGGGACCAAAGACAATAAGTATCTAAAACCATATGACGAAGCAGTTGATCTCCATATTCCAATGATTGCAAAATTTTGAAGATAGCTTAAAACAAGCAACATACCTACTAGAGTATTTCCTCTTTTAAACAAGTAATATAGTGATATTAAAAAACCAACTAATACAATTGGATTAAACCAAAGTAAGCCAAACTCTTGAGTAAAAATTAGATTTTTAAAGATATTGAAATTATAAGATATAAATGATTGAATAGAATTTATATTTTCAATATAATTTTTAAATCTTTCAGATTCTCCGTACATTATTGTTGGGTTAAAAAGAAAGCGTCCATAAACTGATTGATTTATAAAATAAAAAAATAATCCAGAAAATATGGAAGAGACTCCAACCAGAATACTACTTTTTTGAGTAATCAATTTATTCATAAAAAATAGTTTCTGAAACAAATATGGCAGAAAGATAATGTAATAATTTGTAGATCTTACTAAAAAACCGAGGGCTAAAACAAATGGAAGTAGAGATAAAAATAAATTTTTCTTTTTAATATCATTATTAATTTTTACTACGATGTAAAAAATTAGAGTAACTATAAATGCTTCATAAACATGGGTCATGCTGTATCTTTCAAAAGCATAAAAAGACAATCCAGATCCAAGTATTATTAACATTATTAAGAAATTGTTTGGTTTCTTATTTAAATCATGTAATGACTTAACTAAAAAGTTCAATGTTAATAGCATATAGAAAACTGGTGAAAGAGAGTAGAAAATAATTTTGTAAGAAACTATTGAATCTTTTAAAATTTCATCAAATATGTTACCAATAAATAAAAAAGGTGAAGCAAGGATACCTGATCCAACAAAACCCCTCGGAGCAATTTTTCCATTAAAATTCATAGTTTCTGGATGATTTGCAATTAGTTGGTTTGAATAGTCAAAATCAAAATCTACGCTTATAGTGTAAGCATGTGAATAATAATCAAAATCATCCCCACAACACTTCAATTCATTCAAATATCTGTAATCCATTTTAAAAATAACTAAAAGAGCAAAAAATAATATTATGAAAGAAATTTTTTTATTTAATTGCATATTCAATTTTGTTTCTTTGTAAATAAAAAATTAGAAATAAAAAAGGAAACAAGCTAACAGGACCATCTAATATCGGGTCAAAGAAAGTAAATATGAGTGGCAGAATTATTATTGAAGATTTTCTAATTGTAAAAAAATTACGAACTGAAATAAATAAATAGAAACTGAGTATTAAGAAATTTATCAAACCAAATCTATGAAAAAATGTCACGAATGAATTATGAGAGTTTCGTAATGGATTATTTTTTGAAAGAGAATCAAAATAACATTGTACTGGTAACTTATCCGTTTCAACTAATTTTTGTGGAATTGAATAACCGATTCCATTTCCAAAAATTACACCAGCAATGCCGTCACCGTTGCTGTTTATTGATTTTTTCCATAAATTTAATCTCCAATTAATATTATTTCCACATAACTCTTTATATGTCGAATTTTTAAGAATAATGAGTCCATCATACTTTTTAGAAATTTCTTGGCAGTTTTTACCGTTGATATTAACTAAGTTTTTTTCGACACAATTTTTATAAAGTTCTTGGAATGGCCTTGAAGTGTTTAAGTCATTTATATTTGACAAATTACTACCATCTAAATAATTTAGGTGTATATTTTCCAGCTCACTGTATAGATAATCCAAACTTGGTGAAAGAAATCCTTGATTATACGATTCGATCATCAAATCAAACTCAAAACTAATAAATCCAATCGTAAATTCACAATCATTACTTCTAAAAATTAGTAAATTTTCTAAGAAACATTCAGGTGAGATTATTCGAATTCTATTTAAGCCAGCATCTGAATCAATTTCAATATTTTCCATCGATTTTATTTGATTAGTCATAATTGTTGCATTTTTTGTTGTTGAGAATGAGGAAAGAGATATGATAGTACCCAATCCGATAAAGAAAAGTTTTTGTAGTATAAATTTATTTTCATTTTCGATAAATAACACCAAGAAAAAAATTATAGCTCCGTACATAACAGTTTTGCTGTCAGTCATGCTTAAAGCAAAATAAATACCTACAGGAATGTATATAAAGTTATATTTCATGTTATTTGATTTAACATCTAAAAAAACGATGATGGATAAAAAAAAGATTGTCTCTGTTGGCCTTAGTGATACAAGATTAAAGTTTGGCAACATAGAATCGTTAATTTCAAATCCTAGGATTCTTGTGAAGATCATATTTCTCTCAAAAATGAAATCAATTATTAATAGATTTGAATATAAAAAGATAAGCGACTTAAGTATATAATTTTGGACATTTATATTTAGACTATAATTTTTAAGTATAAAGTAAAAAATTAAAGGATATAAGACCAGAATGGAGTCTTGTCCAAGTTCATTAATATTTTTAACTTCAGAAGTTATTACATAGTAAATTAGAAATAAAAATCCAATTATAAAAATTCCATAATCTTTGAGAATTAACTTTTTACTTAACAATTTAGTATTTGTTGGTAAGGCCAAAAATATCAGAATGATTAGTATTAAATCTAATATATAACCTGGGAAAAAAGAAACTTCCATTCTTGCAAATCTTTTTCCAAATAGAAATAGCAAAATAATTGATACGAAAATTAGGTTTTTTACAAATTTTTGTTTATTTATCATCTTTCAAACAAAAGTTTAATTCTTAATTTAAAAATTAGATATAAAGTTTTAGGAATGTCAAATCCAATACTATAAACACTAGGTCTAATTTCATTTACATTTACAGGCACTTCTTTAATTTGCTCACCGTTTTTTTCAATCCTCAATAAAAGCTCAGTGTCAAACATCCATTGATCTGATTTAATTTTGTTTAGCTTATCTTTAAATGCATTTCTCTTTACGCTTTTCATACCATGAGTGTCAGATAAGTTTGTCCCAAAAATTATTTTAAGAATATTTGAATATATGTTAGATATAAATACTCTGAAAAAAGATCTATTATCATTTGAACTATCCAACCTTTTCGAAGCAATAATTGCTGAAAATCTTTCTTCTAAACATAATGATGTCTCAAGGAAATCTTTTGAAAAATAATCAATATCAAAAATCACAATTAAATTGTATTTTGATTCTATCATTCCATTTTTAATTGCTAATCCATAATTTGGCTTTTCATAAGAAATATATTTACAGTTTTTGTATTCTGTACAAATTGACTTTAAAATTTCAATTGTATTATCAACTGATCCGTTTTCAGAAAAAATAATTTCAAAATCTAGTTTGCTTTCCTCACACATTTGATTGATTTTTTTTGCAGAATCTCTTAATATCTTTTCTTCGTTTAATACTGGAACAATGACCGAAAAATTATCAAAACTATAGTTTTTATTATTATCTGACATAGTTAAGAAAATTAGTGATTTTTTTAAATCTTGTTTTTTTCATGTAAAACACTGCCTAACATTAAAGTAATTAACTCTATATTAAGATTGATAATAGTTTGATAATCACAAATTGTTTTGATCAGTTCTTAGAAATTCAAAGAATAAAATTTAAGGATAAGAATCAAAGCTACTAGTAATTAAAATGTTATTTCCAATTTTTGATTTATAAGTCGTCCATAGAGCCGGGACACAGTCAATGTTTATCCAGCATTCATAAATATTTTGTTTAGGCACTACATTCCATGAGTTAGTATTTTGTACATACTCAATAGAAGGTATATCAATTGAGTAAAAAAACGTTGGATTTTCCAAAAATTGTCTGTATGAATCCATTCTGACAACAAGAAAGCTCGATAAAATTACCAAAAAAGTTAGGGTAGTTTTATTAACTAATTTTTTTATAAAATTACCACGAAATTCTTCTATTGAAGTACCAATTGTTGTAACAATTAGTAAGAAAATACTTATTCCAAATCGAATTTCTGGAGAGGAATAAAGCCATATAAAAACTAGAAACAAAACATAGATATAAAATATAAAATTGACTTTGGTTAATATATTTTTTCTCTTCGAAAAAATAACAGATAATAACATTAAAAGGAGGAAAGATCCAAAAAAGTTGATAAATGTTGTGTTGTTCTCGCCAAAACTTTTCCATTCAGAAAACCAAGTAATAAAGCTATCATCAAAGTCGTAACTTTTATGGAATATTCTTACATCTTTAGTTAAATGTTCAACCCAGCCAATTGTGTACCATTCTAAATTATTTAAACACGTAAATTCAATGGGGTATATCAAACAAGCAGTATTAATTAATGATTTAATTATCCACAATAAAATTAATACAAAATAAGCATATATTTTTTTAAAAAGGTTTAGAGGATTTAATGAGTAAAAATAGAAATAATAAATTAAAGGTATCGCTAAATAAATCCCAAAAACTTTTAATTGAAAAGCAAACAAGGATAATAAGATAATTAAATGAAAATCAGAATCTTTAAACTTATTTCTTTTTAGACTGTCAAAAATTAATAAAGCTGAAATAAGAAAAATAATTGCAAACGTCATGTCAAATTTTCCAATTGATTGAAATACTACAAATCCATTTTTTCCACCATCGACACCAAAGTTATCTAAAATTCCAAACCCAAGAATAAAAAAAGAAGAGAAAAAAAGGAAATTGCTTTTTCTCTGAAATAGATTTTTAGATAAAAAAGTAAAAAATAAAATCATAAAAATGACATTTATAAAATGTAAGAAAACAAAATTATTTTTAATCCAAAATACAGAAGAAATATACTCGAAAATACTTTGAAATCCATAAGCCCATGTGATATTAGAAATTCCAAAAACAATTGGTTCTTCTCTTAACCAAAGTTGAGCATTTAAATGATATCCTGCAGCATCTCCATGAAAATTAATTCCGTATGTACTTATTGACAACAAAGCGGGAATTATTAAATGATTTACAATATTTTCTACATTTATTACTACTCTCTTAAAATCGAAGATATTAATGAAAAGAAATAATATTGAGATAATAGTAAAAAAAGATATTGTTGATTTTAAAGGTAAGAAAAAATTTAAAATGAATAGTATATTTCCTAATACAAACAAAGAGATGATTGGAAAAAACACATCTTGATTGCTTTTAAAAATATTGATTTCTTTCCTGTGTTTTTTATTTAATCTACTCAATAAAATTAGAGATCCTCTTCCAACAAAAAATAAGTAGAAGTAAAAAAGTAAAAATATAAAGATAGTCATTTAAATTTTATCCCACAATCATGCAACAAAATAAAAGCTCCTTATTGCCTTAGATGTTTTTTAAATTTTATTATTAATTTCATTTTTATAACACTAAACAATTAGTTCTTCTTAAAGTATTACATATCAGCTGAATATATGTGCTTACTTAATAGTTTTGATCTTTACTGGCTAAAATTTAAAACATTACCTAAGCTTTCATCACAATAAGGTTCATTGTTTTTGAATGAAAGAATACTGAATTTATTAGAAAATTATTTTTTCTAAGATAATCAAGACTGTACATAATTATTTTTTTTATAAGCTACTATAAAAAGATTTTTTCCAATTATATTTTTAGCAAAATAGTCAGTAAATATAAAAGGTCTAAAAATGTATTTGTCATAAAATTTAATTTTTCTTTTATCAAAATCTAATTTTACTTTTAATATTTTTGAAAAAAATAATACTAACCATCCAATAAAATCAACAAAAAAAATTTTTTCAATTTCAAAATTATTTGATTTTAATAGTTTTATAATTCCTGATTTTGAGTACCTTCTTTTGTGATTAACCATTTCATCTAATTTTGTCCATATTAATTCAGAAGAAGGCAAGTACAAGATTAACTTACCATCTACTGGTAGATGGTTGAAAAATTTTTTTATATATTCATCATCATTTTCAATGTGTTCCAAAACATTTAGTGAGATAATACAATTAATTGAATTAGGCACTTTTTCTATCGAACTATATGAATTAATATTTTTATCCCTTAGTTTTTGTAATGCCATTTTATTTATTTCTACAGCCGAAATTTTATATCCTTTTTTTTTAATTTTTTCTGTAAATAATCCATACCCTGCACCAAAATCTAAAATATTTTCAGCCTTATCAATATTTGAAAAGAATAAATCAGTGATGTAGTTATTGTAATTTTCAGCAACAGAAACACTTTCGAGTGCAGCAACATCTAGTTCTTCATTCATCTTTTAATTATCACATAAAACGTTTGTATAGAGTAAGTATTGATTTTTTAATTAAAAAATTAGATATTGCATAAAGTAAAATATGTAAAGACTTCTAAAATTCCCTTACAAGCGCCACAGGATTTTTACTTATGACTTTTCCTTGTAAGTTTAGAAAAAATTACATAATATTGAAAAGGTTATATAAAAATGGGAATTATTAAAAATTTAAAAAGTTCAAAAAATAAATACCCAAATCTTTTAAAAATTTATTATAAAGTTAGATTTTTAATTAGATGCTTTAAAAGTAAAGAAGCAAGGCATCATTTATTTTGGATTCTCATTAGAGGTGATAGATGGTTGTATAAAAGATACAGTCTTTCAGAGGATGATATTTTTATTGATGGTGGTGCATTCAGAGGTGAATTTATAGAGAAAATGACAGATTATTACGATTGTAAAGCTTTTGGTTTTGAGCCTTTATCTGAATACTCCGAAATATTGAATCAGAAGTTTATGAATAATCCAAAAGTAAAGATTATCGATTCAGCTTTATCATCGGAAGATGGAAGTGCTTATCTTAACGAAGACCACCAAAGCTCATATATAGATAATAAAAAAACAGAACAATTAGTAAGAACAAAAAGATTAGAAACATTTATGAAGGAAGAGTCTATTAAAAATATTGGCCTTTTAAAACTAAATGTTGAGGGATCAGAATATGAAATTATTGAATCATTGATAAAATCAGAGAAAATATCAAATATAAAACATCTACATATCCAATTTCATGATTTTATAGACAATTCAGAAGTAAGAAGAAAAGAGTTGCTTGAAAAATTAAAAAAAACACATAAACAAGTTTGGAGCTTTTATTTTGTTTGGGAAAGATGGGATAGAATTCTCTAAAAAAAGCTCAAATTATAAAATTATAAATTTTTTGAATAAACTTTGTGGGCGCTACAGGATTTGAACCTGTGACTTCTTCCTTGTAAGGGAAGCGCTCTGCCAGACTGAGCTAAGCGCCCTAATGTCAAAGTAAATTCAATTATATAAATGTAAGAACGTTAAGTTAATTATAATATGAGGATTTCATCCTCCGTATTTGTTCCACTCTTCCGGCGGAATAAATATTTTATAATTTAAAAAATCTGAAGTAATCTGAGTAACTTCAATTGCATAGGGTACGCAATTAATGTTTACCTCGCATTCGTGCCCTTCTTTTGGAGTTACACCCCATCCCCTTGGATTATCTACAGTTTCTGTAATCTCAACGCCAGCAAAATAAGACTCAAATGGATTTTTCAAGAAATCACTGTACTTATATATCCTAGGTGTAAGAAGTGTACAAAAAATAATAATTAAAGTAATTAATATCTTATTTTCATAAAGATTAAAAAGCCTATTCTTAAATCTTAAATCAAGGTTTCCAAACCCTAAAACACCAACACACAATAATATAGTTCCCATTGCTAATCTAATTGCTGGAGCATTATATAACCATAAGTAAAGATTAAGAAATAGAAATACAAAAGTGATAATTTTTATTGGTAAGCTCGTCTTTAATTTTCCTTTAAAAAATAAGAGTCTAAATATCGTAATTATTAGGAGTGATAGTAAAAAGTTTTTTGCTAACGCAGAATTGTGTGGACTGCTCATCCAATGGTTATACCAACCAACAAAACCATCTTCAGTTGGTAAGCCGTAATAAAAATCTTGTACTATATATGCTGCATTTTCAGCATGTTCAAACTTATTCCAACTTAAGGAATGAATGCATGTAAATTCAACAGGGAAAAATAAGCAACTTGAAATAATTGTATTTTTTAACATCCATAAAGACCCCAACAATATTGAAGGAATGAGCAACATTATTTTATTTTTAATTATTGATATTTTATATTTTGAAAGCTCTAAGAAATAGTAACCAAGTAAAAACAGCGACAGTATTCCAAATACTCTCAATTGAATTGAAAACAAAACCAAAAGTGAGGCTACAAGAAAATCTTGATTATTGTACTGCTTTGATCTTATTGAGGAAATTAATAATATATTTGTAATAAAAAATATTACAGCAAATGCAACATCAGGTTTGCCAATACCTTCTATGTACAAAAAGCCATTTCTTCCCCCACCAAATCCGAAATTGTCCAAAAGCCCAAAAAGTATTATGAAATAACTAGCCATGAACAAATCTTTGTTATTTTTATTTAGAAGATTGTAAGAAAGAAAGTGGAAAAACAAGACAATAAATGAAAGGTTAACAAACTGTAAGAGTATAAAATTGTCACCAAACCAAAGTGGTGCAGATATAAAATCATAAATTGAAGAATATCCAAATCTTTCGTTCATATTTGTTAAGCCAGCAGCAATTTTTTCATTTCTTATCCAGTTTTGATAATTTAAATGATATAAGCCCGTATCCGGATGAAGGCCAAGATCTTTCGTTGATATTGATAAAATAGTGGGGATTAAAATATAATTTAAAATATTAAATGGGTTGACCTTTATTTTTGGAGCTTTAAGAAAGTTAAATGCAAAAATTAAAATTAGAATTATCCAGAAAATAATATTGTTAATACCTGAAAAAAAATTGAATATTACAACAATATTACCGAGGACAAATAATCCTAAAACTGGAAAAAAGAATTCAATGTTAAATCCAAATATTTTTTCCGCTACAGACTTTCCCTTATTATTTAGATACAAATTTAATAGTTGAAACACTGCTCTTCCAAAACTGTAAAGCAGAAAATAGAAAAATAAAAATTGGAATATAACCATTAGCTCTAATTAGTTTAGTTAAATATCACAAGTTTTTATATCGTGATTTATTATTATTAAATCATGTATTCATTAACTGTTGTAGTTCCATTTTATAATGAAGAAAAATTCTTATCAGAGTCACTTAACAGATTGCTTGACACCAATGTATTTGATGAAATTTTGTTGGTTGACGATAGTTCGACAGATGAATCATCAAGTATTGGTAAAGAATTTGAGGCAAATAATGAAAAAATAAAATACTTCAGAACCTCTCAAAATAATGGTAAAGGATCTGCTCTAGGGTTGGCATTTTCACATATAACATCCACACATGTTGTTATTCACGATGCAGATTTAGAATATTTTCCAATTGATATTATAGATATGAAAGAAGAGTCAATTAAAAATCCTGATTCACTAATTCTTGGCTCAAGATTTATTGGTAAAAAAGATAGAACCAATATATATCTAAGAACATTTATAGCGAATAAAGTTATGTCTTTATTTTTCTCAGTTGTAAATTTTTATAGAATTTCTGATGTTGCTACATGTTATAAATTAATGCCTAAGAATTTTGTTGAAAAAATTGAGTTAAAAGAAAAAGGTTTTTCTATTGAGATAGAGATGTTAACAAAATTTTTAAAACATAATAGATCCGTTTTTGAAATTCCAATATCTTACAGCGGAAGATCTTACGAAGAAGGAAAAAAAATCAAAACCTCTGACGGATTTCTGTATCTATATAATACTTTAAGATATAGATTTATGAACTAGCTGCACCCTAATGAATTTCCGCAGTTTAGACATTTGTAACAAGATCCGTTTCTTATTGTTATATGACCACAATCATTACAAGCAGGCGCATCACCCATCATATCTCCAAGAACCTCTTGCACAGTTGTCACAGAATTTGCTGTGACATCACTAACTTCTAAAACCTCTGTTTCCTGTAATTTTTTTACAAACTGAACTTCTTGATTATTACTCATAGATTGGTCAATTATTGTATTGTTAGTTGGTTCTACTTCTTGAATCTCACTAGATGAATCAACTTTATTTTGAACAGGAGCATCTGGAGCTTCTTGAACAGGAGCATCTGGAGCTTCTTGAACAGGAGCATCTGGAGCTTCTTGAACAGGAGCATCTGGAGCTTTTGGTGGATTTTGTACTATATCTGTTCGATTCAAATACTCTAAACCAAGTGCTCTAAAGACATAGTCAACAATTGAGTTGCTCATTTTTATGTTTTCGTGGCCTTCAACCATTCCCCTTGGTTCAAATGTTTGAAAGGTGAAAGTATCAACAAATTCCTCTAAAGGAACACCATACTGAAGTCCTTTAGATACAGCGATAGCAAAACATCCAAGAACACCTTTTAGAGTTGCACCCTCTTTAGCAATATCTATAAAAACTTCGCCGAGTGTTCCATCTGGGTACTCTCCGGTTCTAAGATATACTTTGTGTCCTGCAATTTTTGCTTCTTGAGTCCACCCCTCTCTTCTTTCGGGCAATAAAAACCTCGGCCTTGTTGTTCCAGCATAAGCTTTAGTTGGACTCGTTCCCGCTGGATAGTTTCCATTCATCAGCATTGATTCACTTTCAATTATTTCAGATACTTGCGGATCAGACTCTTCTGATTCCCCATCATCTGAAGACGCTGACAATGGTTGAGAAGCTTTGGAGCCATCTCTGTATATAGCAATTGCTTTAATGCCTAATCCGGCAGATTCAAAATAGCAGTTCTCAATATCTTCTATTGTTGCTTCGTTAGGCATGTTTACTGTTTTTGAAATTGCACCGGAAATAAATGGTTGTGCTGCTGCCATCATCCTCACATGGCCCATATAGTGAATGAATCTCTCACCATCTTTACCACACTTGTTTGCGCAATCAAATACATCAAGATCGCTATCTTTTAAATGAGGAGCACCCTCAATTGTTTGAGTTCCGCATATATGTTTGTTAGCCTCAGCAATTTCAGTTTTTGTAAATCCTAATCTTTCTAAAAGATTAAAGTCAAAAGATGTATAGTCTTCTTCTGAAATTCCTAATCTTTGCATGGCTTCTTCACCTATAACAAAAACATTAAAAGCATGTTGAATTTCAAAAGCCCCGGGCAATGAGCCCTCTATATTTTCAATATCTTGATCATTTAGGCCTTTATCTTTTAGTGTTTCACTGTTAATAAATGGAGAACCATTTAGTGACATCGAGCCGATTACATATTTGATAATATCCACTGTCTCTTCGTTACTATATCCAAGAGCGCTTAGTGCGGGACCTATTGATTGATTTGCAATTTTCATATAACCACCACCAGCTAATTTCTTAAATTTCATCAAAGCAAAGTCTGGTTCTACTCCTGTTGTGTCACAGTCCATAAGTAATCCGATAGTTCCCGTCGGAGCAAGTACTGTAGCTTGAGCATTTCTGTACCCAAACTTCTCGCCAAGTTTAAGGGCTCCATCCCAAGATGCTTTTGCACCATTTAATAAATCTTCAGGACAAAGTTCTTGATCTATTGGTAATAGGTCGTGACTTATTCCAACATAGTCATTTGAATC
>MDTB01007400.1_pt1 | contig 61012 bp, 51 predicted proteins | sample 811161 | NCBI WGS metagenome assembly MDTB01 (sample SAMN05326650, study PRJNA326480) | marine metagenome | isolation source: seawater | place: Mediterranean Sea | collected 2009
TAATTTATTTCCTTTCTTTTGATTAACTACTTTTCTAGGAATACTATCATCATAAACTTTTTTCATTTCTATTGCATTATCATATTTTTTAGTTTTTCTTAAATCATTTAAATTATTTATATCTAAATCATACCTTGATTCATCAAGTTTCATTTGAGTGTGAGTAATATCATCAATGTAAGTTGGCTCAATGAATGTACCACTCTTTACATTTGTATGTAATCTTGATTCAACTCCTTTTTTATCAATAGTAAATGAACTCTTTTTATTTACTCTATAAGAACAGCTTCCATCTTTAATACAATCAGGTTCAGGAGAATCAATTAATCTCTTTTCATAATTAGAATCGTCTATTGGGGTTACATTTACAGGATTTTTAAAACTATTATCAAATGTAGTAGATAATTCTTTATCTTGATCTATAATACCTCCTGAAAAATCATTTTCTGAAAGATCCTTCGGATCTTCAATTATATCTTTTTCAATATCTGATAATGTTACATTATCAGGTTCCAAATATTTGACGGAATCATCTTCAGAACCATCTATTTCATTAACAGATTCATATCTAGCTTCATCAAATTGATATTCATCTAAAACAAGAGAATCATCTTCTTGATATTTACCTGGTCTAATCATAGAATCTTCTAAAGTTGGAGGTTTAAATTTAGCTTTACTATCCATATCTCTAATTGTTACTGGTTCTTCACTGTCTAATTCTTTATAATCGCCACTTTCTTCATCAAGGCCAACTGGTTGACCACCAGATATTGAATCAAGATCATACTTAAACATTTTATCAGATTTATCTATCAATTTAGATATTGAATTTTTGTTAAAAATATCAATATTATTTTTCTTGAATCTTGATTCAAGTTCTTCATCTGATAATTCAGCTACTTTTCCTTTAACATCAATGTCTTTTATTTTTTTAACATTAGTTTGTATTTTATCAATTCCATCTCTTACATTTAATAATTTATTTAAAAATCCAGATTCATTTTGATCAATAATCTTTCTTTCTCCTATCATTCTATGAGCTTGTTCATCTGCTATAATTTCTTCAGCTTTACTTACAATTGTGTCTGAAATTAAACCATCTGTTTCATCATCGATAATATCTCTTAATTTAGAAATATCTGATCTTCTTAATAATTGACCAACTTCATATTTTGGTCTTTCAACTTTCTTAATAAATCCAAAGTCTAAATCTTCTTCATCTTCTACATTTTCATAAGAGATTGCTTGAGATTCATCTTCAATATATTCTTCATCAACTTCATCATCAATTAAATCATCAAAAGATTGATCAAGATCGACTGGAAGAAAATCATTTGGTTCTTCGTTAGCTCCTATAATATCTTTAAACTTTTTAGATTTTTCTTCATCTTGTCCTTCTTTATTCTTAAGTTTTTTTTCAAATTCTTTTAATTTAGAAAAATCGAGATTATCAATATCATTTAACATTGCTCCTAAATCATCATTGTCAATACTTTCAAAATTTTCTTTTACTTTATTAATTCTTTTATAGATCATTATTCCAAATAAAACAAAAAGAAAAAGCATTGCTAACTTATCGTATTCTATCAAATCAAACAATTTTTGTGATGCCATATATACTTTGGTAGATTTTTTTTTTAAATACATGAAAAAAATATATTTTTTAAAAATAACATAAATTTAAAAAAACTTTAAATGTAGTTTTTTTAAATATAAATCATTCTATATGGAAAATGAAAAAAGAAAAAAAAATATGAATATGAATTTATATTATAATTGGACAAAAAAAATAATAGATGAGCATCTTAAAATGTCTGATTATGAGAACGCATTCTTTTGTCTTGCTAATTCTTTATCAGAATCAAATAATAAAGACATCAAAGAATTAGGTAATTATTTCAAAAATAAAAATAACAAAAATGTTGAAATAAAGAATTTATAAAGATAAATTTTTAATAATATATATATGGAAAGTATCATTAAAAGTTTAATCAAAAATCCATTTGAAACTTTAGACAAACTATCTGAGAAACAATTAGAAGAAATTATATTATATGCACAAGATAAATTTTTTAATTCTGACAATCCTATATTGTCTGATGAAATTTATGATATTTTGACAGATTATATGAAATTTAAATTTCCTAAAAATAAAGTTTCAAAAAATATAGGTGCTAAAATTAAGGATAAAAGTAGAAAAACAAAACTAGACTACTATTTGGGCAGTATGGATAAGATTAAGCCTCCTTCTCCAGAATTAGAAAAATGGATCAAAAAATATGAAAGTCCTTATATACTAACAGATAAATTAGATGGTATTTCAGCATTAGTAATTTATAATGAATCAAAAATTAAGATGACTACAAGAGGAACAGCAACAGAGGGATTAGATATTTCTAATTTAATTAATTATTTAAATTTACCAACAATAGATCAAGTATTAAAATTTACAAAAGAAAATAAGATAATAGGAAGTAAAAATTTACTAGCAGTTAGAGGAGAATTAATTATATCAAAGAAAAAATTTGATAAAAACTGGTCAACTATTATGAAAAATGCAAGAAATACTGTTTCTGGATTAGTTAATAGTAAAACTATAAATCCTGATTTGGCTAGAGATACTGATTTTATAGCTTATGAGCTTGTGGATCCAAATTATAAACTATCGGATCAATTTAAGTACTTAGAAAAATTAAATTTTAATGTTGTTAATTCTATAAAGTTATCCAATATAAATTATGATAATCTAGGAGAACATCTTAAAAAAAGAAGAAAAAATTCAGATTATATAATTGATGGGATTGTCGTTTATAATAATGAAATACATCCAAGAAATACTTCAGGTAACCCTAAGTATGCATTTGCTTTTAAGGATGTTTTAGACGATCAAAAGGCAGTAACTCAAATTGTTGATATTGAGTGGAATGTTTCTAAAGATGGGTATATTAATCCTACTGTAATTATTAAACCAGTAAATATTGGTGGTGTAAGAATAGAAAGAGTTACTGCTTATAATGCTAAATATGTAGTATCTAACAAATTAGGTAAAGGTGCAAAAGTAGAAATTATTAGAAGCGGTGATGTAATACCAAAGATTAATAAAGTATTATTACCAGCAAAGAAAGTAGATCTACCTGATTACAAGTATCACTGGAATGATACGAAAGTAGATTTTATAATTGATTCTTTAGATGGTAACAAGGAAATAGTTGTTAAAAATATTCACTATTTCTTTTCAAAGTTAGAAACAAAAGGATTAGGTGAAAGGATTGTTGAAAAATTAATTGATTCTGGTTTAAATACAATTCCCAAAATATTAAAAGCAACTGTTACTGATATATTGGAAGTTGAAGGTTTTAAAGAAAAATCAGCATCAAATTTAGTTAAATCAATAAAAACTGCCGTTACAGATGTTGAGTTATCTACAATATTTGCAGCTTCAAATAAGCTTGGTCATGGTCATGGCAGAGAGAGAGCTAAAATGATTCTAGATGTTTATCCAAATATAATAAATGATCATAAAAAATGGTCAAGCGATGAATTTTTAAAAAAAATTAGTTCTATCCCACAATGGGATGTAAAAACAAGTAAACAATTTATAGATAATTTTCCTAAATTTTTGAAATTTTACAATGAAATTAAAGGTTTAATTAGGATAAAATCAGTGAATAAAAAAACAACAAATACTACTAATAGTTTTTTCAGTCAGAAGATTTTCGTTTTTACAGGATTTAGAGACAATGATCTTAAGAAAAAGATAGAAAGTGAAGGTGGAATTGTAAAAGATACAATTAATAGTAAGATTAATTATTTAGTTGTAAAAGAAGAAAATACTGGTTCATCAAAAGAGGAAAAAGCAAAAGAATTAAAAATTAAAATAATCACAAAAGATGAAATAGAGAAAAAACTTTAGAAATTGAATTAATCAATAAAACATTGTTGCATTCAACTTTGTTGATGAATTCATTTGATTAGCATTGTCTTTTTTCTTTCATGTAACTATAGCATTTACCTAAATTATCTTTATATACAATATTTGAAAGAGAATCAACAACAGGATAATTATTAACTACTTTAGGAGAAGGATGAACTAAATATAAGATCATTATTCCAATAAACATAGAAAATACGAAATAAAACATAGAAATCTTAAACATAATTATATACAAAATCGTAGAAAAAAATTTTGTTTATATTTAGATTTATTTATCTTAAAATTAAATTCATACCAGATGAAGCGAATGATAAATACCATAAACTAATTAATGCTATTAAACTTACTAAATTTAGAATTATTATATTCATATATATTTTCGTAGATAAAATTTTATCTACAGAAAAATAGATTATATTTTCTATAATAAAAATTGATTTAAACTTAAATCATAATAAATTGTAATGGATATTGATTTTTTACTATCATTCAAGAATCATCCACCTTTTCAAAATTTAAGTGAAGAATGTATTAAAAAATTTGGTTTTCTTATAAAACCAAACAAAAAAGGTAAAAATAAAAAAGGAAAAGCCACTGACAATAAAAAAGCTTCAACATTTATAAAAGAGAAGATTCAAATATCGAAAGATAAAATTGATAATAAATTTAGTCTTTTGGTAAATAAATTAGATTCAAATAATATTAATAAAATAATAGAAGAATTCATAGATAAATTTAAAGATATTAATGAGTCTGAATATTTAATATTTCAAAAATATATTTATACTAGAATTCTTAAAGATAACAAATTTATTGACATATACTTAGATTTTTTTATTAAAATTAATATGATTTTTAATAGGATTTTTAATTATAATGAAAAACATTTTATATCATTGATGGAACTAAAATTTAAACATGATTATGATATTAATAAAGAATTATCATATAATGAATTAAAAGTAAGTGACCTAGATGAACTCAAACTATTAAATAGTGAGGAAAACAGGATAAATAATATAGATTTGATAATAAAATTAATTGAAAATGGTTTGCTTAATTTTAGTATTGTTGATGAAATTATAAATTCACTTATAAATACTGATTTTATACCTGATATTCATAGATTCTTATCGAATAAACTTATTAAAGAAAAAATAGATCTTGAAAGTTATTATGACACATTAAAAAGTAAATCAGAAAATGAGCTTGATAATAGATATAGAATTATTTTAGATAGTATTCTTGAGAAATGTGATATTAACTATTCATCTAAAGAAAACTTAAGAAGTGATTCAATCACATCAGTAGATAATACAGAATTAGAAATTAATTATGAAATTGATCTTAAAACCGTAGAAAGTTTTGAAAAATTAAAATCAAAAATTGAAATTGAAATTGGAAATATAATAGAAGAATATTTACTAATAGAAGACTTTGATGAAATAAACAACTATTTAGAAAATCACGATAATATTAACAATTTTATGGTAGAATTAATAAACTTCTATTTTAAAAATAATTTAAACAACTTTGATAAATTTAAATCATTGTTTCTAAATTTTAGAAACAATCAAATAATTAATTCAAATATAATTATTGAATCATTAATTGGAATCTTAAATTCAGATAATATACTTGATTATGTAAATGTAGAAACAAAAACTAAAAAGCTTCTTGATATTTTTAAAATTTTACAAATTAATCTAGATAAAGAGCAAGATCAGACAATAAGAAAAGTAATAACTAGTTAATATTCTTTATCATCTAAAAATATATTTGATATACAACCTACTAGTTGAACCAAACTATCATTACCTTCCTGAACATTGGTATAACTAAAACTAATAATTTTAAATAATTCTAATACTTTTTCCTTAGGTATATTTAAATTATTATTACTTTTCATTAAATAATTCAAAAAAGTTAAAAGAATATCACTAACATTATATCCATCTTTATAAAGCTTATAAACTTCTAAAATGCTCTCCTCAAATTTATTCTCAACACACATGTGTAAAATATTTCTAATATATTCTGGTTTTGGTTTATCAAGCAATTTATAAATATTATTAATTGATAATTCTTTATAAGTAAAATATATACATTCTAGATTATTTATAGACTTTCTAATATCTTTATCAGAAATGAAAATTAATTCATCTATAAATTCATCTGTATACAAAATAGACTCAGTTACACAGATTTCAACTAACTTATCTTTTATATTTATATCGGTAAGTCTTGGAAAATTAACTATTATACATTTCGATTGTATTGATTCATTAATTTTTATTGAATCATTACATACAAATACAAACCTACAATTTTTTTTAAATTCGTTAATTAAATTACTTAACAAATTCTGAGCTTTATTTGTAATACTATCAGCCTCATCTAGAATTATCAATTTCTCTTGAGTTTTTGTTATTTTTTGGCAAAATGGAATAATTGTATTATTAATTATAGATAAACCTCTATCATCAGAAGCATTTAACTCTAATACATTTTCATTATAATCATTTTTAAATATTTCACGTGCTATTATTAAAACTGTCGATGTCTTACCTGTACCTGGTTCTCCAGTTAGGATCATGTTAGGAATTGATTTTGATTCGATAATTTTATTAATTTTTTCTAATAGCATATCATCTAGAAGAATTTGTTCAGTTCCATTTGGCCTGTATTTTTCTATCCATGGCAACTGAAAATTTTTATTCATAATGCTAGTCATAATTAAAAGAGAACAAACTTTCCTTTTAAACAAAATTTTAGAAATTTTTTAAAATTAAATACAATTCCCTTTTGCATTTAATATACCTAAAACACAATCATTCCAAGAATATCCATTCAAAATACTTTCTGCTTTTCTTGCCTCATTAATATCTTTGAATGTTACAAATGCATAATTCATTCTATCTTTCTTATTTTTATGATATGGAAAATGAATAGATTTCTTATACATATTGTATCCTCCTTGTATTTCAAGATTATGACTTGACATTAAATTTTTTAAATCATACTCTGTAACATGCTTTTTTATATTTCTTAACATTAAACAATTAGTCATTTTCTTATAACCTTCTTGTTTTTTTGTCATGGTTTTTGAATAATTTATTCTATTTTTAGAATCCATCATAAAATTTTTATCTTGTTCTTGTTCTTGTTCATGTTCTTTTTCTTGTTTTTGGCTACGATACTCCAAAATCCAAGTATTCAAATATCTAGTAAGATAACTAGGAAATCTATTCAGTATAATTAAATTATTATTTAAAAATTGATAAAGATCTACAACTAATTTATAGTCTACAACAGTTCTTAGATAACCGGTGTCTTTTAGATGTCTTAATTCACATCCTGATAAAATATCACTATTGAGTGTTTCTAATATATCTTTGTTTTCCTGTTTAATCAAAAATCTTATTAATTCTACTCTAAAATCATTAAAACATTGTATACTTGGATCTGTAATTAATCCTGATAAATTGATAGCTGACAACATATTTAAAAATGTAATAAATAACCATCCTAAAAAAAATTCAATTTTTAATCTTTAACAAATTATTGGGTCTTGAAAAATAAACTTTGTCCTTTCCAGTTTTAATCTCACATAATTTATTATAGGCTACTTTTGCCTCCAAATTACTATCGAACCTTAGATAAGCCATGTTTTTATATTTACCATCATAATTATCACATTTTGGAATAACAAACCTTCTCTCCTTTAGCTCATCTAAACTGATTCCTGATTTCTTTATAATTTTTGTCATTCTATTTATAACTGATGATAATGTTTTTCCATTTCCATTGCAATCAATGCAAATATTTTCTGAAATTTCATCCCATTTTTTTCTCTTTACCAAATTATTACTTTTTTTAATCTCAGTAGATTCTTTTGAAAAATTAGACACAGAAAATTCATCTTCAGATTCTTCTAAATTATCTATGACTGTAGATTTTAGTTTTGAGGACCATGATTCATAATTCCTATTTATTAATACCTCAATCTTTTGTTTGTAGTATTCATCCAAACTATTAATTTGCTCATGCAACTCCTTTACCTTCCTATCTTTTATTTCTGAAGATTGCTTCTCCTCTTTAATTAAACTCATTAAAGTCATATTATTTTCTTGCTGTTCACTTACATAACTTTTAAATTTTTCAATATCTGTAATCCGAAAAAATTCACAAAATTGTTTATGTTTTTTTGCAACTTCAATTAAATTACCGAGATTTCCAAAACCTGAATCGACGATTGTCTTATTTATAGATTTCAAAAAATTATCCAACTTCGTATTTTCATTAGCCAAGTTATAATTATGAATTCTTAACTTAGATAACTCAGTATCTAAACTAACCATTCTATCAGTCTGAGAATTATTAAAGTTCACAGAATTATTACTTACTATTGATTCTGACCCCACTGACCACTGATCAAGTCCAGACTGTACAGAACTTCCTCCTAATCCTGGTGGTGATGACAGCCGAGTAGAAAAAATTGTAGGGCTATTATTTCTAATTGAGCTCTCACCTATTATACCAAAGTGGTCTTTTTTTTCTTCATTTTGATTAAATATACCAGTTACTAAACTATCAAACATAATTTATAATAAAGAAATCTATTATATCTAGTTTATGTAATATTCAATTTTTTTTATAAGTAAATTCATTTAATAATATAGAATGAATTTATTCATTTTAAATTGCTATTTATATGATACTTGACCAATAAATATCCTGTTTATTCTCATTAAAAATACAATGATTTAATACCTCATCAATATGTTTGACAGTATAAACTTTAAAATTATCATCTTCAGGACTTATACCATCTCTTCTTAATTTTTCTAAATCTTCTAAATTATCATCTGGAATTAATGCTTTTACTGCACCAGCTCTTTTTGCTCCATTTAATTTAGCTCCAACCCCTCCTATAGCAGTTACATTCTTACACAAATCAATTTCACCTGTTAATGCAACTGTATTATCTACTTTTCTATTTGATAGTATTGAATATATAGCTAATGTCATAGCTGCACCAGCAGATGGACCATCTTTTGGAGTTGCTGCTTCAGGTGTATGAACATGAAGGCCAAAGCTTTTTTTATCTTTAGAATCTTCAATTAACTTTCTTTGTTCATCAATTGTAAGCAATGAAAATGCAATTCTTTTAGCGTATTCAACTGATTCTTTCATAACTTCGCCTTGTTTACCTGTTAATGTTAAATCTAACATTTTATCAGAAGGATATTTTACTATTTGAATCATTGTTAATCCACCAATTCCAGTCGTAGTTGCATATAAACCATTTACAATACCAACTGATGGTTCACTTGGAATACCTTTAACTTTAATTTTTGGTTTGTTTTCAAATAATAATTTAATATATTCTTCTTCAATTTTAAAAGGAAGGCCAAATTTATTTTCATCATAAAATCTATTCATATTTACATCTCTTATAATCTCTTGTATTTGTTCTTTAATTTTTCTTACACCAGCTTCATTTGTATATGTATTAACTAAATGTCTTATCATTTCATTAGAAATATTAATTTCACCTTTGGCAAAACCAACTTCTTTTAAAATTGATGGAAGCATATAATCTTGTATAATAACTTCTTTATCTTGAATAGTTAAAGGATTGGTTTCAATAATTGTTATTCTATCCCTTAAAATAGGATCTATTAAACTAACATCATTGAATGAAAAAACTATTAATGCTTTAGATAAATCTAATTTAATTCCTGAAAAATACTTATCTTCAAATTCATCATTTTGAGTTGAATCAGTCAAATGTGTTAAAATAGAAATTATTTCTCTACCATGTTCAGTTGCAGATACCTTATCTACTTCATCAATAAAAATAATTGGATTCATACATTTTGTACTAATTAATACATCACAAATTCTACCCCATGTTGAACCAACATATGTAAAATTATGACCAACTAATGTAGAACCATTAACAGATCCTCCAATTGGAAGGAATGCAAATGGTCTTGGATTTCCTTCTTTATCAACTAAACATTTTGATAAACCATTTTTAGCCAATGATGTTTTACCAGTACCAGGAGGACCTTGGAATCCTAGAACAGCACCTTTAGAATCTCCATTTATCCATTGCGCAAAAATTCTTTGTAATTGTAATTTAGCTTCCTTATGGCCATATACAGCAGAATCCAGAGTATTTTTTACTTCTTTTAAATATACTGCTCTTTCTTCCAAATAATTACTCCATTCTAAATGTAAACTAACATTACTACTTGATTGTACTGATTTTTTATTTAATTCATTTATGTATTTATCTGAATTAAAAAATTGAGATACTGCATTATCTGAATCGAAATTTTCTTCTGGATAGTTTATTTTTAATTTATCAATAAAATTCTTTTTAAAACTCAAAATCTCATTATCATTGTAAGAACCAAAAGGAATCTTTAGTAAACCATCAAGCCATGCTTGTGCTTTATTATCACCTTGAAAACTATTTTTCATAGATTTTAATTTTTCCATTGCTTTTGTTTTTACATCTTCTTCTGATTTTAACATTGATATTCTTCTTTCATAAGGAATATCACTGGAAGATAATTTTTCTAATTTTTCATCATCATCTTCAACTAGTTTCTTTGAATTATCAAGTAATTCTCTTATACTGTAATGTAAAGATTCATAGATTTCATTAGCTTCTTTTGTCTTTTTACCACTTTTAAGTACATCATATAATACATAAGCAAGTTTTTGATCATCTTCTCCACTCATTAATAGTAAAGTTAAAATATCTAGTTTTCTATATTTACTTGCAAGTAAAAATTGATTTATTAAAGGTAGCAATGGCCTATCAACCATCGATTTAAAATCATTATATTTTTTTCTAACGTCTTCACAAACTTCATTAGGAGAACATACAACAATATCTCTTAAATTCATAATTTTCAAGTAATTGTTCTTAAATGTTTTTGGTATTTCTAAAATATTATATCCAAAACTTAATTTATGCTCTTTGAATTTTTTTTCAATATAATTTATATTTCTTGAAATATTGAGAATATCATCCTTAAAAATACCTTGAAATACCATATATGAATTAAATACTTTAATATATATACAAGCTCCATATTTATCTTCATATAGACCTCCAGATTTTATATTCTTTGTAAATTGTATCTTTTCATTATTTAAAATTGATATACATTCTATTTTCTTAAAACTATTATCTCTTGGTAATGACTTCTTTTCTTTATTTTGAGATAAAACCTCGTTAATGCTTTTTAAAAACCCAGGCATGCTACTATCACCAATAATTATTGATGAATTCTTATTATTAGGTCCATTACCAATTAATGTATCTAATAAATCTTTAGCATTCATTGCATTTTTTACTTTAGGTTCTTCTATATCAGGCATTGGTACGCCATCTTTATGTTTTTCAGAGTCCCATACACACATTATCTGAAAATAATTTTTTATAAAATGTATTTTTTCCATGTCTTCTTTACTAAAATTATCTTTCCAGTCACTGTATCCAAATAAATTAAAAATTTTTGAAATACTACTAAATGAAATATGATTAGAATACCTTATTTGTAAAACTTCAATATCATCCATCATATTTTTGTATTTTGTACTATTTTTTGATGAAGCAATATCTCTTATTGTAAACTCTTTAGGTAATTTATCTAATATATTTTCCATATCTCTTAACTCTTGTAAAAAATTTGTAAAACTTAAATTAGAATTTGCAAAAATATTAATTTTGTTAAAATAATGCAAATTAGATACCATACTTATTAGTCCGTTTTTACATAAGTTCAACCTGCTATTAAAACAATTTTTCCTAATCAATAATAATTTAAAATGTTTTTGAAAAGAAATCAACGAAAATAAATTTCTTTGTTTTAGTTCTAGAACTTTCATCTTATTATGAAATTGATATTTTAATTTTAAATAAAAATATTTTATTTAAAACAATCTATTTTAATAATTCTTTTATTAAATCTAAATAAATATCTTGATTTATCTCAAAATCAATTTTTATTAATTCTGTTCCTTCAATTGATTCATTTAATTTTAATTCTAAATTTATTACAAGTTTTTTTTCATCATTTTCACCTTCAACTATAATAAATTCTACATTAGAATCATTATTTTTTTTCTTCTTTTCTTTTTTTTTAGAAGAATTATAATCTAAATTAAAATCTACATCCTTATTTTTTTTATTAATTTTACTCTTTTTATTATTATTTGATTTTATACATTTGGTATTATCGTCAGTTGATATAATTTTTATTAATCCTTCTTCTGTAAATTCATCAGTTAATAAATATTTATTAATATCTATTTTTTTTCGTGGACTAATCATCTATTAAGTACTATAAAATTTAAACTAATTTAAAGTAAAATGTAATATATGATATATGGAAAAATATCATTTTTATTTATTAAAAAAAGAAGATCCATCAATTGTTAAAAAAATATTTAAATCAAATAAAAAAACTGATATTATAAGTGAATCTAAAAAATATATCAAATCTAAATTTAAGAAATTAAATAAAGTAGAATCTATCTATGAATTAATTCTATTGAAATATCAAAAAGTTAGTTTTGATGAAAATCAACCAATAAAAATGGTTTTTGGTCCAATAAAAATATCAATAGTTTTCTTTAAAATTACAGATAGGTTATCTATTAAAGAAAATAAGGAAGATAAAAGGAATAATCATTTATTTCTTACAAAAAATTTTTTAGAAAATTATAATAAAAAACAAATTATATTTAAATATTTAAAAGAAATAGCTGAAATGGCATCAAAAAATAAATTAGAAAAAAGATTACTGGCACCTAAAACAATAGATCAGATAAGTATTAAAAATTGAAATATTATTAACTACTTATAAATAAAATATAATTAAAAAATGGGATCAATTAATACGAAGACAATTAATTGTATTATTTGTCATGAAAATATAGATGATACACAATACGTTCAATGTTTTATTTGTAACGTAGAATCACATACAACATGTACTTTAAGGTGGATTGAGCGGTCAACTGAAACTTATACAAAATGTTGTCATTGTGGAAATGTAGGAACATTAGGGACAGTAACAAGTAGTTATGATAGATGTTTAAATTAATTATTTTAATTTTTTTCTTTTATATTCTAAATATGGAGGAAATAAATTATTGTAAAATATGTTTTCTTACACAAAAAGATAAAAAAGATAAATTAATTAAACCTTGTAATTGTAAAACATATGTTCATAAAGAATGTATTGAAAAGTGGAGAAGAAAAAAAATAGGAAAAATTCAATACTATAGGTGTGAAGTATGTTTATATAGATATAAAATATCTATATTTTCAAATCAGATATTAGCATCTATCATTAGATTTATATATTTTAATATTGCTAAAATTAATTATTCTTATTTTATATTATCCTCATTAATTAATATAATTACAGGATATGTTTTTAGCACTAAAATTATATCAATAACAAATATTTTATCATATTTTAAAATAATTTATTTATTATTTACACAAGGATTATTTATAGTTAATATGGCATGTATATTTATTACCACTGTTTTTGGAATTAGTATATTTCTTACAAACAGAAATTATCTTTATTGGAAAGATTCTGATAATGTAGATATTAGAATATTATATTTCATGAATTTTATAAATTTATCATTATCAAGTTTTAGTTATTTATTTTATATTATAAGCTTATTTACTATGAAATTTACATTAAATTATATTATTGAATTCTGTTTGAGAAATGTAAAGGAAGTTTTATCTGAAGATGAATTTTCTTGTGATAATATATTAGATGTAATGTATTTTCCAGAAATTAAAAATAATCCTAATATAGAACCTGATGATGACCAAAGTTATTATCATATGATTAATTCAATTTAAAAAAGATGAATAAATATAATATAAAATATCTACATTATATTAATGTCTACAGAAATAAATGTATTTACTGATGGATCAACATTAAATAATCAATCAAAAGAATTAAGAAAAGGAGGAGTAGGAGTATGGTTTGGAGAAAATGATTCAAGAAATATATCAATTCCATTAACTGATAATTTTGGTACAAAGGTAACAAATCAAGTAGCAGAATTAATCGCATGTACACTTGCAATAGATACAATTTTATCAACAGAAAAAATTGGTAAAAAAACAATAAACATTTATACTGATTCAATGTATATTGTAAATAGTATAAATACATGGGCTAAAAGTTGGGAAAAAAATAATTGGAAAAAAAAAGACGGAAAAACAATCGAAAATTTATTTGAAATAAAAAAATTATATTATTATTCATTAAATATAAAAGTAAAATTTATTCATGTAAAAAGCCATCAAAAAGAACCATCAAAAACTGATCCAAAATATTTTATTTGGTATGGAAATAAAATGGCTGATGAATTAGCAGTAAAAGGCTCAAACTCAAATTAAATATTAATTGATATTTCTTCTGATACAAAATCTTCACTGTTAATATTAAATAAATCTGGAATTTGATTACCTATGGGATATGGTTCCATATTTTCTTCTAATTTAACAATTTTATTCAAGTAATGGTCTTCTCTATCGTAAAGATCAAAATTTGTATTATGGTAACAAATTGCAACACTAGGATGACCATTTTCTTTTAATATATTCCAATAATCTCTTACCAAACCGTATAATATGTGTAATGTATTTATGTTTTGGTCCCGAAGATAATTGTTTATTTTTAGTACAGTTGCTGACAACATGTATTTTTTATTTATTGAAATTAAATAATACTTTATTATTAATAAAATTTTATTTACATATATTTTTGGAATCTGTTTAATTAAATTTATAATATTTTCTCCTTCTTTTAGATTACAAGTATTAGGATAATTATAATTTTTATCCCAATATTCAAATAATTCTTTTTGTCTTATCATTAAATGAACATACATTCATTTTTTAAATTAATTATAATTATTATTTAAAACTTTACTTATTGTTGTTCCAGATATTTTTATATTATATTTTTCTAATAATTCTATTTTAGCTACTTTAACATCTTTAATCTTTTTACTTACTTTCTTTATGATTTTTAATTGATCATTACTGTATTTTAAATTCTTTTTCTTGCTTTCATTTTTAATTTCATAATCTAGTACTTTTCCTGAACTTGTTGATTTGTACCCTTTTATTTCTATTAGTCCAATATCAACCTTATCATGACATTTTGAACACAAAGTAACTAAATTATATAATTTATTTTTAAATACCTCTGGATTTTTAATATCTATTTCATTATCATTAAAAAATTTTTGCATATTTATATGATGAGTTTCTAATTTTTCATTACAACCACATATTGAACACTTATCCATTATCATTTTTGAATTATAAGTAGAGTTTTTTTCAAATATTCCATCGAATTCTTCTGAAAGTTCTTTTGTTCTTTCATTAAATTTTATATCATTCATCAAATATTTTGCAACTTGAAGTCCATAAAAATTTTCTCCAACACCCTCAACTAATTTTCTATCATAAATAATAGTTCTATTATTATCATCATAACTGACTTTTAAATGAAATGGTTTTACTTTCTTTAATTCAATTACACTTTTTAATGTAGACAACTTATGTAAATGTGAAGCAGTAACAAAATTAGTATTAGATTTTTCGAGAGTTTCAAGCATATATGCAACTAAAATATTTGCAGATTTTTCCTCAGTACCTCTACATATTTCATCAGCAATTACAATAGTATTTTCATCTTTTCTCTTTAGTATATTCATTAATTCTATCATTTCAACCATAAATGAGCTTAACCCCCTATATATATCATCATTACCAATTATTCTTGTAAACATATTCAAATAAGGAAAATATTTAAATTCTTTAGCAGATACAAAATATCCAATTTGTGCTAATAAAATATTTAAACCTATCGATTTCATTAATGTTGATTTACCTGAACTATTTATGCCATATATTAACATACCATTTAAATCAGTTCCTAATGATATATCATGTGGACAATACTTAAAATCTTCATTAATAAATTCAACAATAGGATGTCTCATTTCAATTGATTCTAAAAATGATCTATTACTATCAACAATAATTGGTCTAACATAATGATTTTTTATACTACACAATGATCCTGAATTGATGAAATCAATAAAAGATAATGTAAAAGATATATTTTTTAAAATTTTATCATAGCTACACATAAATTCTGAAATAAATTTATAAAATAATTCTTTGCTTTTCTTAACCAAATTAACTTTATACTTAACCAATTCTCCTGATAAATTATTCAATTTGCTACACTTAACTTTAACATTGTTACTCTTAGGCAGATCTGTAAATTCTAATTCATCAATATCCATTTTTATTGATCCAATTGATATTTTTTCTGTTTTTAATGATTTTATTTTATCCATCATCATCTTTTGTCTTCTTTTAGTTAATATTAAATAATGACCATCTCTTTCATTAAATTTAACATCACATAATTTTACATTTTTATTCATATAATTTTTTTCTTCAATAAGTGATGATAAACCACTAATCAAATTATCCATAAAATTATTACATGTATCTATTTCATTAATTATATTATCTAATTCTTTATTATAACCTTTGTTGAATATTGTTTGATCATCTTCGTTGTATACAGCAGAAAATTTTTTAACTGACAATATTTCCATATCAAAAGTCTCTTCAAATTTAGTAATTATTTCTAATAGAATAGGAAATTTCCTGTCATCATATTCAAGTAATTTAGTTAAATCTTCAGACTGTAATTGGCCAATAATAGACTTGAAACTATTTAATGAAGAATATAATTTCCATAATTCACATGGATCAACTATGCTTATTTCACATTTTCTAAGAATTTTATCTATATCATAAACACTATCTAAATAAATACCGATTGAATCATTAATATTTTTCTCAATAAATTTACTAATTAGATTATATCTTCTATTTAATTCATCACTACAAATAGATGGATTTACTAATTGATCTTTTAAAAATCTTTTTCCAAGTATAGATTTATTAAAATTAATGATTTCAAATAGCGATTTATTTGTATTATCATTTAATCCATTAGGTAATACATTTAATTGATCTAATGCTCTATTTCCTAAATACATTGTTCGCTGATTTTGATACATCTTTGGAACTTCTAACTTTCTAATTAAATTTTCTTGATGATTCTTAATAAAATCTAATAGACTCACTAAGGAAATTCTCGCCCAATTATATTTATGAATATCTAAATTTTCAAAAATTGATAATTGATTACTAAAATTAAACTTACAATCTTCTAATATCTTTGTTTGATTTTGTATTTTTTGATAATTATTTTTCTTTACATCTATTAAATGGATATTACTTCTGTTCAACTTTAAATAAGCCAAAATTTCATTTTGAACTAAATTTGATACCTTTTTATCTTCTTCAAAATTAAAATCAACTATTAATTCTTTGGGAGGATAAGTTTCAATAAATCTTATTGTATCATCAAGAGCAACATTCACATCATTTTTAGTAGAGTATGCTTCATAATAACATCCTTTTCCTGTAAACAAATCATATGCTGCCATCCCAATAATTAATAAATTATTAGTCTTACTATCTCTATCAAAATATAATGAAATTAATGATGATGGCTCCCAAACTTTAGATACTTTATTTGTATTTATAAATGTAGCTGGTGATTCTATTCTTGTTACTTTTCTATAAAATTCTTCACCATTTTTAGCTCTACTTATTTTTTTACTAGGTTTATATTCATTTTCTTCTAATATGACTTGATCAACAACAACAACAGTGTAATTTAAGTCAACAAGCTTTTCTATAAAATTATCAATAGTGTGGCATGGAAATCCTAACATTCTCCAATTTTTATCTGAAATCTCGTTATTACTATTTTTTGCAGTGCAAACAACATCTAATTCTTGTGCTAACCCTTCCAAATTTCTCAATCCGTTTTTATTATTATTATATATTTCAAAAAAAGAACCAACTCTTATTGCAATTAATGTTTTTCCTTCTCCATAAATTTTTGAATAAAAATCATGAACTTTGAAGTAATCTTTTACTAAAATATCTTCTGTGTAATTCATCTTTAATAATAAAGTAAAAAAATCTTTAGAATAATTTCTTAACTTATTTAATTATGCATTTAAAACTTTTATCAATAAAATTTGATAAAGAGATTAGATCAGAATGTGATGATTATAAATTAATTTTAGAAAATTGTTTGAATAATAATGATGAATTAACATGTCAAATAGAATTAAAAAAATTTATTACATGTAAAGAAACTTTTATTAGTAAGTTTTTTAAAAAATATAGACATTACAAGTTTAAGGTTAATTACGAATAATCAATATTCATTTAAACGTATCCAATTTTTCATATTTATATGGATTACTATTATTTATATAGGTCATTAATATTTTGGACTAACATGTGTTTATTATTCAAAGACTTTAGAATAGACGTATGTAGTTTAATTCACTGTTTATTTACTGGAATTGGTTCACATTTCGTTTATGAAAATGATCCAAATTTGCCATATTTTGCATTAGGATATTCAGTATATGACATTTATACAGCTGTTAAAAATAATAAAAAAGATTTTATATTTCACGGGATTCTATATGCATCATTATTTTTTTATGCAATTAATAGAAATCTGTTTTCAGCATGCAATATGGCATTAACAATGAATACATCAACAATATTTTTAAATAACTTATATATACAAAAAATGTATAGGTATGATATTCATTATCCACGTTTATTTAAATTCTCAAGTTTATTATTTGTCTTAGTATTTATTTATTTTAGGCTTATTTTATTTCCAATGAATTCGTATAATTATTTTAAATATAACTATGATTATCTAGATGATACATCTTGGTATGTTTTATTGACAGGTTCTGTATCAATAACAATTTTAAATTTATGGTGGGTTTTATTTATTATTAAAAAATATATTTCTTTAATTTACAATTAGTTTTTTTATATTTATAGTTAATGGATAATAATGTTCAAGAAATGGCAAATGAACAAATTATGTCAATAAATGAAATAAATGAAGAATTATCTGAAAAATTAGTATCCGATGATAACAATTCAATTAATACATTAGATAATAATAGAATATCTAATAGCTATAAAGAAGAAGATGAAGAATCAATTTATAGCAAATTTAGTGAGAATTTAATAGATTATTCTGATAATACACTTTCAGATAACAATTCAGTAGAAACTAAAAAAGAATATCCAAAAGATGATTACAAAAATTCTAATAATGATATATTTTTACAAACAAAAAAAGATAATAGCTATGAAGATAAAGGTGCATTTGCTCAAACACCAAATAGTAGTACAACAAATACAATAAGTATCCCTGAATATTCAAGTTTAATAGATAATAGCAAACAATATTACTCTTATAAAGATCTTTCGTCAAAAAATAATATAGTTGAAATTTTTTATGCTTTTGATTTAATTATATTTACAGATGATTATAAATTAAGACATAAAAAATGTTATGATTATTTTAATTTTTTCAAGAAATCATATGTATCAAGTGATGATTTTCCAGGAATAGGATTTTTATCAATTGATGCAATAACATTAATAAAAAAAGAAATATCAACTCATAACAAATATATACAAGACTCAGAAAATTTACAAAATTATTTAAATTATCAGATATGTTTTGATGAAGGAGATTTTCATAAAAATATGGTATATAAGAAACTTCAAGTTCATGATAAATATTTATTTGTACCATTAAGTAAATTTCAGCTAAAATTAACTGAATATAAACTAAGATCATTTTGTCAAATAATGGAAGAATTGGGTGCTATTGAAATAGAAATTGACTTTAATCATTTAAATTTAAATAAAAAATCAAAGAATCTAAAAGTAGAAACAGAAGAATTTAATTATATTGCTGGGTCTCTAGGATTTTCTGCAAGTAAAACAAATTCTATGAATGAAGAAATTACATATAAGCTAATATATCCACATAATAATACATTAGTGTTGAATGAAAAAAATATAATTTCAAAAATAGAAAAGGGTAAATTTATAATTAATAAAAAAACTTTTGATTCAAATTTAGAATTACAATTTATAATAACTTCAAGATGTAGGCATTTTATTGAAAATTATTCAACAGTTTTCACATTAGATAATTCGTCAAATTATGATAAAAAAATAATATCAAAACTAAAATCTAATGATTTTAATTGTGGTTTTGAATATGAAAGCAAAACTTTAAAAAAATTAAAAATAACTATTAATACAAGAGTAAAATTTTGTAATCAGAAGGACGTAGGAAATAATTTATTAGGTAATAATGTAAGTTTTGATTCTACAGGTTTTAATTATCTAATGTCATCTTTAGATGAAAATAAGTTTGCTACAATAGGAATTTATAAAATAATTTCTTTTATTGATAAATATATTGAGAAAGTAATTAAAAGGGATAGGAAAGAAAAAGATTCATTTCTAAAAATTAAAAAAATCTATAAGATAATTAATAGAGAATTTAGTTTTCAAGAGTTTAAGGATTTATTACTAGATTATTTTAACATAGATAGTCAATGGATAAATTTTTTGAACTTTATTAATGTATTAAGATTCAGAAATGTATCCTATAACAAACTAGGATTCCTTATACTAATGTCACAAGATGATATTCCAATTTATTGTAAAAATCTAAAAGTTATTGATTTTATAAGACACTTGTGTGAAAAAAGAAAAATAGAGGACCAGTTTTGGGAAATGCTAGAGCCTAACAATTACTTTTTAATTATTAATAAATTAGATAAGACATATAACATTTTAAGAAAATATAATTGGTTTAATGTTAAAAAATTATTAAGAGATATTGAAAAATTTAATCCTAAGATAAAAGATGATTTCAATGATTCACAAATAAATTGTGAAATTCTTTATGGTAAAATATATACAAACTTTATACTTGGTCATAATCATTCTCAGTATGAACAGCATTTGAAAACATTTTTATACAAATATATTCAATTTAACTTTCAAGATAAAATAGAAAATATTAAAAATTTATCAAATCATGAAATATTTTTTTCAAACTATATCTTATCTTGTATTAAACCAAGACATTTTTCATCATACGAATTGAATTCATTAGATAAATTAAAAAGTTTGATAAATAATAAATTTAGCCAACTTGAAGAATCATGTAATTTTTATCTTGAAATTAGCGATAAAGCTCAAAATATATATAATTGTAACAATAGATCATTTTTTGGAAAAAATTATACAGATTGTAACAAAAATATTTTTGAAATATTCTGTAATGTTTTAACAGATATTTTTTGTAATGATGAATTCAAAATTCAATATCCTTATTTGTTCAAAAAATTTTCTCATATATTAGATAATATTGATAACGCTCCAAGTTTTTATCATAATTATAAGACTGATATATCATTAATAGATTCTGAAATTATTGAACTAGTAAAAATTTCAACAGAAAAAACAAATGAAATTAAAAAAGCTAGTTTAAATGTAGTAAAAAAATTGTTAATCTACGATATAAATGTAGCAAATCACGAATATACTAAATATAATTTAACAGAAAATTATTATAATTATATAAATCAACATGTAAGAAATTTCAATCAAAATAAAATATGTTTCATAAAAGTAAGATTTTTTGTATCTATTAGTAATTTTATAATAAATCAAAATTACCCATTGAAATTTAAAAAAGATAAATTTTTTAGTAGTGAAATTTTGGTGCTACATCAATCAAATGATTTCTTTAGTTTAGATGATATTGAAAATTCTGATAAATATGATTTATCAGAGGATACAATTAATTTAATAAAAAGTATTATTCAATGTTATAATTATAAGCATTTACTAGAAATTGTAATTACATATTTAAGAATCGATCTAAAATATGATATTAATAATGATGTAATTGAATTACTTAATTGATTTGATTAAATATGAAATTAGATATCCCTTCAAATCATAATAATAATCTTGCCAATTTGTCCATTTTACTTTATTTTTATTTATATATTTTTCCATTAATTTAAAAACTAATAAAAATCCATCATCATTATCCAGTTTTTTTGAAATTTTTAATTTACCTTTTTTAGAAATTTCTACTAAAATTTTCTCATAAATATATTTTACGATTGTCATTATCATTTCTCTATCCTTATTTAGATCCTGATATTCAAAATATGATAAGATATAAGGAGGAGGAGCGAAATATTTTCTAAATCTTCTCATATTAATTACCTAGAAATTTTTCTAAATCATAAAAAATATCAAAATAGAAATATTTATCATCAACTTTATTTATCCATGATTTTATGAAATTAGGAAGTGCTAATTTTATAAATTTATCTTGATCTTTTTTCTTAATTAAATTTTTTGCTATTGATATATCGCCAACTAGCTTTATTAATAGTTGTTGATACTTTTTAAGATCTTTTAAATTAGATTTGATCCAGATATTTAAAACTCTACAAATGAACCGAGTAGGTTTTGACATATTTTTATGCATCCATGATTTAATATCATCAATATCATTAATTTCGAATACTTCTTCAATGAGGTATGAATGATCAATATAGACGTAAGGTTTATTCATATAATTTATAATTTCATCAGTTGTTATTTTATCACACTTTTCACTGATATCAGATAAAGCTTTAGTTTTTTTATCGTATGTTGTCTTTGTTGGACATATTTCATTATTATTTAGATTTTCTATTATGTTAAGATTAAATGGATGTATTGTTTTTGACCCATTTTTAATACAATTTCCAACACATTTTTTATTAGACATTAAATTAGATTATAAATAAAAAAATTTGACAAAAAAAATATTTAAAATAAAAAAAAGTACTTATAACAATGAGTTCATCTGACGCAGAAAGCGTTAGCAGTAAAAGTAGTGCATTTACTTCAGAATCTGATATATTAGATGAAGATACTTTTTATGATTTTGAAGGTAAAATTGTTGAAGAATTTAACATAATTAAATTAATAGGAAGAGGATCTTATTCAGGTGTTTGGTTAGGATTTTGCATTAGCGACTCTAAATTTTACGCAATAAAGATTCAAAATCCAGAAGATTATAAGGATGGAGTTGAAGAAATAAATATTTTGAAAAAGTTACCTGTTGATGATCATATTTTGAAGCTAAAAAAATGTTTTGTAAAAAAACAAAATCAAGGTAAATTTTTATGCTCAGTTTATGATCTTCACTATTTAAATCTTGATGGAATTATAAGAAAAGGAAATCTAAAGGATGGGTTACCTACAGACATTGCCAAAAAAGTTTTCCTACAAATTGCATCTGCAATCAAAATATTACACAAGGAATGTAAGATGACACATTGTGATTTAAAAACAGATAATATTTTGATAAAAGGTGTAAATCCAGAAGATAAATTTTTTATTGATAAGTATACTGAATATAACTTTGTAAAAAATTACACTGCAGCAAAAGAACATTATTGGACCAATGATTTGAAAAAAAATTTGGATAAAATTAAAAAAATGAAAAGTGAAGATAAGTTAATGATAAGAAAGCGTTTACATAAAGATATCACAAGAAAAATAGCAAGTGAATTTAAGTTAGATGAAATTCAAGTTGAAGATAAAAAAAATTATCCAATAGATAAACTAGATTCTATTGATATTACAGTAGGAGATTTCGGTGCAACATGCACTGAAGATGAATTCTACGAAAATCAATTTGGAACAAGATATTACATGTCTCCAGAAGTAATACTAATGGGAAATGTAACATCAAAAATCGATATCTGGTCTCTTGGATGCATTCTTTACGAATTAATTAATGGTGAATTCCTTTTTGATCCTGATAAGACTAAAAGTCATTCTAGAGACTATTTCCACCTGTTAGAAATATCAAAATTCTGTGGTAGATTTAGTAAAAAATTTTTAAAGAGTACAAAATATTATAAAAACTTTTTCGACAGATCAGGTGACCTAATCGAAACTGAGTTCAGAGAATACTATGATCATAACGAATTATTTGAAAAAGTAAAAAATGAAAAAGAAAAAGAGTTAATAATAGATTTAATCACCAAAATGTTAAAAATAGACCCAAAAGAAAGAATATCAATCACTGATATTCTTTCGCACGAATGGCTAAAAGATAATACAAATAATAACTTACCTTTAAATACTACATAGTTACAGAATATATTCACTATCCAATAGTGAAATACCTTACACCCGGGATTCCACTAGGAAACCCATTCGGGGAGATAACTGGATTAATACATCCTCCTTGAATAAAAGGAGAACCTACATTGGTAGCATAAAACGAGTTATATCTGAATTGCATATTATACATTTGGTATACAAAAATAAGAGGTGCTATTTACTATTTATATTTCAATTTTTTTATTATGAGAAATTTATTTCTAAGAATTACTATAGATGCAAGTAGAAGATAATATAGTTAAAATATTTGTAGAAAAAAGAGAGATAAATTTTCAGCATCCTGACTATGAACTAGATACAGTATCAACAACTGGTTCCGGGTTTTTCATTGAAAAAGATATTATTCTTACCTGTTATCATGTAGTTTCTGATAGTATAAATATAATGATTTCACATAGAAGTCTTGATAAAGTTAAAATTCCTGTAGATATATTAAAAGTTTTTCCGGATGATGATATGGCGTTGATTAAAATTAATAGAGATGATGAAGAAACAAAAGATTTACTAAGTAATATTAATAATTTTCTTGAATTTAAGATATTAGATAGTGAATTTAAAACGGATAATAAGAAAAAAGTATATGTATATGGTTTTCCACTAAATTCTGATTTTATTAAAGTTGGGGAAGGATCAATCAATGGGTTTCAAAATTCATTAATACAAACAGATGCAACATTAAATCCAGGTAATTCTGGTGGACCATTAATAATGGACAATATGATTATTGGTGTAAATGTTTCTAAAATAGCTTCAAATAAAGTAAGTAATGTAGGGTATGCTGTTCCTATTTTTAGATTTCTATTATACAAAGAAAGCATTCCCGTTGGTTTTAATAATAAACTTTATCTAAAACCTAAATTTTTATTTTCATTTCAATCAATACAAACAATAGATCAACTTAAGAAATTATTAAATAAAGAAGAAATAGACGAAACAGAAGGAGTTTTAATATCAAAAATTAGTGAACAATCTAATTTTTACTTTGAGGGATTAAGAAATGGATTTATTCTTACTAAAATTAATAATTTTAATATAAATAGGTTTGGAAATGTAGATACTCCTTTTTTTCCAGAAGTAATAAACCTTGACGAATTAAGTTGTTTCTTTTATTTAGGTCAAAAGATAGAAATTGAATATGTTGATCCATCTAATCCAGATATTATAGAAAAAAAACAAACAACATTAAATAGATACTCTGAAGTGATTCCTTCTTTTTATCAAAATTTCAGTGAACCTTTTCATCATAATGTTTCTGGGTTTACATTTTCAGTATTCACAACTAATCATCTTGATGGTATTGATAATAAAAAAATAGAGACATCTACTAAAATTAGAGTATTGAATAGTGTTTTAGAATTTAAAGAGATATCATTTATTTATTTAGTAAAATACGATCATACTAATTTAAAAAAATACATCAAATTTCCAGTTGGAGAAACAATAAAATTAATTAATGATCAAAGTATTAAAAATATAGAAGAATTGAAAAATATAAAATCAGTTGAATCAATAGAATTTTGTAGTGGAGAAAAATATTTTGTAGAAAAAAACGATGAAGTAATAGGCCCAAATATGGAAAATATGGTGGTTGACGTAAAAAATGAAGAAGAAATGTTAAAAGTTATTGAATTATTAAAAAATTTTAACAAATAAAAATTGATTTTGTTATAATAAAAATTGACATTAAAATGAATTAAAAAAATAAGATTATTTATTTTAATGCCACCTAAAAAATCTATTAAAAAAGATGATAAAAAACCTTTGAAAAAAACATCAAAGAAGTCAACTAAAGAAAAAATAAAAAAATCATCTAATAAATCTTCAAAGAAATCTAAAAAAGAAACTGAAGTAAAAAAGAAGGCTTCTTCATCCAAAAAGGAGGTTGTAAAAAAGACAAAAGAAAATCAAGTTTCAAAAAAGAAACCTGATATAAAATCTGTATCAAAGAAAAATTTATCAAAAAATAAAAATTCTGAAGAATTTTCAGAATCTGATTCATCAGATAATAAGTCTGAAGCAGAATCAATGGCATCTGAATCTTCTTTATCAGAACAAGAAGATTATGAGAATACAGAAACTAAGATGTCAGAATTTTTTAGCGATGAAGCTGACTCACAAACAATGGACGAAGCAGATATGACTGAATTTAAAACTGAAACTTCAGACACAATAGACCCAAAAGAGACAATATATAATAATTTAGTTTCAAGTCAGAAAATATGCAAGCAATGTCCTACTGATAAATCAAAAACTTTAGAGATGAAAGTTGTTGAAAAATCAAAAAAATTAACAAACCCTCGAATGACGAAATACGAAATGGTCAGAATAATTGGTGAAAGAACTAAACAATTTAAAATGGGTGCTAAACCTCTAATAAAAAATACTGATGACTTAACATATGAGGAAAAGGCATTATTAGAACTTAAAAAAAATATGACCCCTATAAAAATAAAAAGACCTCTTCCAAATAACACAATAGAAATCTGGGAAATATCTGAACTAAAAAAGGATCATTTAGAATTTTAATTCCATGAACTATAACAAACTGTACAAATATATTCAATTCCATAATTCTTCTGATTTCTAATCCATACTGCTTCTTTCTTTATATCTTTCTTTTTTGGATTATTAGTTGGGCAATCTACTTTCTTACATGTATAATCTCTTGTTCTTGGTAAAATAGGATCTTTCGTTAATAATTTATTATCATCTAAAGATCTTACACTTCTAACTTCGTCTGAAACATTATATTCGTAAACCTTTATTGTTTCGAGAATATCAGATTTATATCCACAATTATCACATGACAGCTCTGCATTATTTACAGAGCTTGTGAATAACAAATCTATCTTAGATTTATCACTGGATGATAATTTACTATATTTTTTATTTCTAATAAGTTCATCTTTCGAAAATCCAAGTTGAAATGAATTAAAATCAAACTTATTTGAAATAAATAATTTCAAAAAATCGTCTACTTTATCTAATATTTTTTTTTCTATATTTTGAGAAACCTTTTTATTTATTCCTAAAGAATGTAAACATTCAGGACAAAAAAATACCATATTAATATTACAACCAAGATTAACTTTTAAGTCAATATAAATTCATTTTTTTTAATTTTTGAAACATTAAATCATATTCTTCATTTAATGATACAAAATCCAAATGAACTTTACTAGGTAAAAAATAAACTATTCTATCAAATTCTATTTCACCTAAAATTATTTGTAATGATTTTATCTGATTATTAATATCTTCATAGTTTTTCTTAAAATTTTCTAATATAATATCTTTGAAATATTTAACTTCTTTAATCATAACAAATTTTGGATTATTAGATTTACTTTCTTTGCTTGTATTTTTTTTCATTAAATTATTTAGTATATTAATTGTTGCTAACTCTAAATTATAATAATTTAGAAAGTTGTTATAGTATATGTTTCTTATATCATTTTCTTTTACTTCCTCAAGACCTGGTTCATTTCTTAATGGAAATTCTCCCATAAGTGATTGTATTGATATTAAAACTGTTCTGAGAGTCATAACATTAGTCCATCCAGGACCATTCCATGTTCCTAATATAGACAAACAAACTTTTCCACACTCATATAAATTTGGATTAAAACGAACTTTTCCATCAACAGTTAATAATTTCAACTTTGGACTTGATTCAGGATAATTTTCTGGAAATATTACTTCAAATATGTAATATCCACCAAAGTATGGTGTATTTTTGGGACCAATTATTAAAGCATAGTTTTGAAATACATTTTTTTTGTTCATATAAAAATATATATCTTCAGGTCTATTTTTTTCAAAATCTAAATAATCTGAAACTATTCTTAGTTTACTTGAATTATTCAAATTATTCATCTAATATTTATAATATTTTTTTTTCTTTAAACTCTATATCAGTAAATTAATTTAATTTAAAATTATTATGTAGGAAAGTATATATGTTTGACGATAATTTTTTTTTAATAATGGGAACAATATTTATTGCCATGTTCATTAATTCAAAAAGTAAAAAAGAAAATTTTTCTCAAAATGGAGGAGGACTATTAAATGTATATGATGAAGAACTAAAACCTTGCGATGAGGGAGGTATGGGAAGAGGATCATGGGATGGTTCTGGTAAATGTTCTGAAGTAGGAGGAGGTGTTCATCAAATATGTTTTAAAAAATTAGGAAAAAATGCAAATGACTTTTCTTTAAACACGGGACAAGATACATGGTCAAGAACTAGAGATAAAAATAATCATTGTGTTTGTTTAGGAGCATGGTCATTGTATGTTGCTAAAAAAAATAAAGGTATTATTAATGATTCCAACTCAAATCAACTAAAATGTGATGCAATTCCTAAAATATCATTATCAAAAGATTATGTTGGTAAATTTCAAGGATGGGATAAATGGAACGGCATTGAACTTGATGGACAAACTAAAGATGGAGTCGAAGAACTAGTAAATCAATGTTATAATCAAGGATCAAACAATCAAAAAAAAAATTTAATTAAAAATTATTGTAATTTTTGTAAAAATACACCGGCTCTTCAAGATTCTAATTTATTTAATAAATATTGTAAATAAAATTTTCTACTAAATATATAATGAGAAAAAGAAATGATATGTTAATAATTAGTTTTTTAGCATTATTGCATGTTCTATATATTTTATTTTTTGAAAAAAATCTTAATAAATATGATAAATTAATTTTAACTACTGGAACATTTAGTGTTTTAAATCTTGTATATTGTACATTTAAAAACAAAAAGAAAATAGACTTTGTACATCTATCATATGCAATTCATGCATTTATACTTTCTATTTTTGTTCAAAATACAAATTTTTTATTTTTATTTGAATTAATCATTATTGTTAATCTTTTATATTGGTATTTAGACAGAAAATGTCCAATAGGAAGTTATAGTAATAAAAATATTAGTCTAATCACAAATAATTTTAATTTTCTTCCATTTGTTTCCTTAACCATACTAACATACAAATTGTATTTTAAAATAAATCAAAACTATTAACTAATATATTTTTTGTCATCTAAAAATTATAAATTACAAAAAATACTAATATTTACATAGATGGTACCATCATGAGATTTCCTTAAATAAAAAATTTGAAAAAATAATTTAAAAATTTCAAACCTATACTTATATAATGCCTATAAAAAGTACTATTAATCCTAATAAAAAGGCTAAATGCCAAGAAAAATTAGAGGAATTATTAAACAAGAATAGACTTACTGGAAGAAATGATGAGCAAAATAACAAAAGTATTACACATATAACATTAAGTCCGACATTTCAAGGTAAGTACTCATTTAATAAAGACGAAAGGAAAAAATTAAATAAGCTAGTTAAAGAGGCTAACAAATTAGGCGTAAATTTAGGTATTGCAGAAAAACCAAAAGAATATGCTCCTATTATGGTTGATATTGATCTTGAGTTAGAGAAAGAAGATTTTGATAAATCTGATAAGTTTAAAAAATCAAAAAGACTATATGATTCTGATACAATATTAAAATCAATTGACTTATATAGAAATTCTATTAAAAAATTTCTTGATGTCAATGACACAGAATTACAAGTATGTGTTTTGGAGAAAGACCATATGACAGAAAAAGAAACAGTATATAAAGATGGAGTGCATTTAATATTTCCTCAAATTTGTTCTCATTTTAAAGTAAGACATTGTATTAGAAACGAAGTTGTAAAAAATGCAAGAGATTTGAATCTGTTTAAAAAATTCTCTAAATCAGTAGAAGATATTTTTGATAGGTCAATTGTAAGTTCAAACTTTTGGATTATGTATGGTAATTCTAAACCTAATTGCCCACCATATAAATTAACACAACTAATTGCACATGATGACTCAGAACTTGATATTGATACATTAACTCAAGAAACAGATCCTGAAAAATCAAACGATAAGTTAGTAAGATTATTTTCTATTCAGTCCAGTGTTTGGAGTAAAGATCAAGAAACACCACTGAGTAGTAATTACACAAAAAATGACATCGAACAAGAATGCTTTCAAAACGGTGTCGATAATTCAATAACTTCTAATTTGGAAATTTTACCAATGGAAAAAGAAGATGAATTTAGAAAAGCAAAGTATCTGGTATCTCTGCTATCTCCCGAAAGAGCAACTAATTACCATGATTGGATTAAAGTGGGTTGGGCATTACACAATGTCGATAAATCACTTTTACCAGTATGGTTAGAATTTTCAAAACAATGTCCAAGTAAATACAAAGAAAAAGAATGTAGAAATTTATGGCAAAACATGAAAGGAGGATTAACTATAAGATCATTACAAGCATGGGCAAAAGAAGATAATATTCATGAATACAATAAATACATGAAAAACGAATTTGAAGAATTACTTAAAAAATCTCTACAGGGTGACACATTTACGGTAGCAAAAGCTTTATATACCAAATACTATGATAGATTTGTATGCGCGTCCATTAAACATAATTCTTGGTATGAATTTAGGGGACATAGGTGGTATCCAGTTGATGGAGGATATACTTTAATGAACATTATCTCTGAAGAATTTGTAAATGAATATCTTAAGGTAGCCAGTGATTATAATACTGCTGCAATATCAGCAACTGGACTAGAAAAAGAAGACTTACAAAAGAAAGCTTCAAGATTTCAAAGAGTTTCAGATAAACTATTAAATCTGGGCTTTAAGGAAAATGTCATGAAAGAATGCAGGTATCAATTTTATGATGAAAATTTTGAGGATAAGTTAGATGAGCAGCACTTCCTATTAGGATGTGAAAATGGAGTTTACGATTTAGAAAAAAGTGAATTTAGAGCTGGAAAACCTGATGATTTTGTAACACTTAGCACAAAAGTTCCCTACATACCATGGGACGAAAGTAAACCACAATCAAAGAATATCAAAAAATTTTTCTCACAAATCTTACCAGATAATGATGTTAGGACATATTTCCTTCAAGCTCTTTGTACATGTCTAGCAGGAGAAAATAGAGAAGAAAAATTATATATTCCAACAGGTAGAGGATCAAACGGAAAGAGTCTTACATTTGAACTTGTAAATCTTGCATTAGGTGAATATTATATATCATGTCCAATTACTATCATGACAAGAAAAAGAGGCGCTTCAGGTCAAGCTTCTCCTGAACTAGCAAGAATTAAAGGAAAAAGAATTGGAGTTTTACAAGAACCTGATAATACTGAAACATTGAATGTAGGTCTAATGAAAGAATTAACAGGTAATGATGCATTTATGGCTAGAGGACTATTTGAAGATCCAAGAGAAATTAAACCTCAGATCAAGTTCTTCTTAACATGTAATGATTTACCTATCGTTCCTTCAAGAGATGGCGGTACATGGAGAAGATTGAGAGTAGTTGCATTTAATTCTAGATTCTGTAATGATCCAAAAGAACCAAATGAATTTAAGATCGATACAAGATTAAAAGAAAAGATTAAAGAATGGGGATCATATTTCTTAGGATATTTGATTCATATCTACAACAGTCAATACAAGAAATCTGAATATCTAGTAGAACCTGAAGCTGTTAAGTATAGTACAAATGCATATCAAGCTGATAATGATCACTTTTTGGATTATTTCGAAACTAGAATCGAAGTTGTTGATGATCCTAAATCAATTATTTCAAAGAAGAATCTATATTCTGACTTCAAGATATGGTTTAAAGAATATCATGAAGGAAATAAATTGCCAAGATGTGAACAACTATCAAGATTTTTAGATGAACAATTAGGAAAAGGTACAACAAGAGGATGGAAAAATATAACATTTAAGAATGAAGAATTAGATGATGAAGATGGACCAACCAATGACCTCGATATTTAAAATATATATAACAAAATTTAAAATTTCTAACTTAATTTAATGTCACTAAAATATACAGTAAATAAAGTTAATTTTATTGAACCTCCTTCTGAAGATTACCCTAGAATTATAACTCTAATTGGAGAATCTATCTTAACAGGATTTGCTACTCTCGTAATAGGGAAAATTGCTTTAGATTTATTTGATTCTAAAAATCCTTTTTCATTTTCAAAAAAAATTGGCAATAATTTAACTAAAGAAAAAAAAATGGAAAGATACAAACTTTGTTTATCATTTTTTGTATCTGGTTTCATTATACATATGGTAACAGAATTATTTGGTTTAAATTGCTACTTTTGTGGAAAACAGTGTGTAAAAAATATTTCTAATTTTGCTAATAGCGTTTAAGAAATATAATTGTTAATAACTTTTGTGGTAGTACCGCATATATCAACTATTTTCAAATAAACTTGTCCATTTTTATTTTTTTGAATAACATCTATTGAGTCTTTTAAATACATTAAAAATATTCCCATTTTTAATGTTATATCTTCAGATTTTATTTTAATAATATTAGTAGCAATCTCACCTAATAATGTAATTATAAGCCCTTCATTTATATCCATAACCATATCTATAAAGTTAAATGTATTAAATATTATTTTGTCTAAATAATAATCTATCAAATTTTTAGATTCTATTTCATCATCTGATATACAATCTTCGAATTCGGCTACTTTTTTTAAACAATTTATGAAGTCTATTTTTGACTCACTTTTTGAATCTTTTAATATTTTGAAAAACTGGAGAAGCCTTTTTACCTTAGCCGGGTAATATGATACTATAACTAGTATTGATTTAATCATAAAAATGACCACAATATCATCCAATTTTTCTTTTTTTTTTAATTTTTTCAAATAACTATACATTAAGCTGCTTGATTTTTCACTCTTAATTATTTTTTTTAAAATTATAGAAAAATTTATATCAAGTGTCATTGCTGAATATATTAAATGTGAATTTTTTTAAAAACTTGTTGTAAATTTTAAATATAATTTTTTTTGACTTATTTAAAATCAACATCTTTACCTTTGATTATTTTTATACACCACTATTAAAAAAAAACCTATAGTAAGTTAATCATGGAGAGTTGTTCTATTTGCTTCCTTGAATTTACTGATAAACCACATCAGAACCTAAACGGTAGATGTAGATATCAGAAATTCCTTTCTTGTGGTCATAGTTTATGTTTTTCTTGTTACCTGAAATTACATCAAACTAAGTGTCCATTTTGCCGTACTGATTTTGCTTATTCCTTTGAAGACTTATATATTAAAAATAAAAAGAATACCAAAACTAATAAAGTTCATACTTTAGCCTATCAAAGCAATATTCAAGATGTTCAACAACAAAATTTATGGCAACCTCCAGCAACTTCACAAATTACTTCATTATTAAACGAGTCAACCGAACCTTTTAGTAGACTGAAAAAAAATGCCTCCAGAAAAAGAAGAAGAAATCTTTCTTTTGATGAAATTATGAAAAGAAGGCAACAAATAAGAAAAAAATGTCAACAAAAATGGTCCCATAAAGAGGGACGGCTTTTAAAGGAATTACATATTTATTAATTACTTTCAGACTCTGTATCAGAATCAATATTTTCATTTAAATTAGTTAATTCATTATCATCATTTGATTCTTTATAGTATTTAACAATAAATTCATCCATCGTCAAAAGTTTCCAACCGAGCCTATCAGAAATAATTCTATGGTAATCCCTTACCATATCATTAATTTTGTCTTCTTCATGAAATTGCATAAAACCACTAGAAAATATTTCAATTTGATCCCTAAATTTCTCACAATCCTTAATTAAAACATGAGGTTTTTCTATTGGCGCACCATAAATATTTTTTAAAATATCATATTTTTTGTATAGCTCCTTACCAGCATTTTTCTTAACTTCTTTCAAATCTTTGTGTTTTACTCCTGTTCTTTCATCATTTAGTTTTTTTAATAATTGGTTAATCATTAATTTTCCTGTATTTTCTACTTTTTCTTTTGAATAATTGTTAACGTTTGAATTTTTTATATTTTTATCAATAAGTTTCACAAAAATATCATCCTTATAACTATCAAAATTAAAATTTTTTTTCTCCAATAATTCTTCTTTTAAATAATCTGAAGTTGATAAATGAAGATCTATCGCTTCTGGACTATTTCCATCTCCTACTAGCTCTTTAATCTTTTTTTTTAATCTTTCAACTGATGTCTTTGATTTTAAATTTGATTTATCGAAATTTAAATGAACATTGACCATTTAAACTATAAAATAATACTTTTTTATACAATTTACTTTTATTTATTTTGATTTTATTTAAACAGACATCAGAAAATATATATAATTATGGTAAAAGATACAACTCTTTATGATAGACTAGGTGTATCTCCATCTGCTGATGAAGGTGATATCAAAAAAGCATATAAAAAAGCAGCTCTAAAATGGCATCCTGATAAGAATCCAAATAATAAAGAAGAAGCAAATAAAAAATTTCAAGAAATTTCTGAAGCCTTTGATGTATTATCTGATTCATCTAAAAGATCATCTTATGATAATTTTGGAATGGATTCTATAAATAATAATGGAGGTCCAAATATAAATCCAGAAGATATATTTTCACAATTTTTTGGTGGTGGAAATCCATTTGGAGGAGGTCAATTTGGAGGAGGTCCATTTGGTGGGGGTAATCCATTCCAAGCTCATTTTAATTTTGGAAATGATCAACAAAACGAAAAGAAAGAAGATATTAATTTAAATTTAGAAGTAGATTTAAGAAATATATTTAATGAAAAAGTAATTAAAGTATCTTTTAACAGGAAAATATATTGTAAAGATTGTGATGGTACAGGTAATAAAAATAAGATAAGCCCAAAATGTAAACATTGTAATGGACAAGGTAAAACTGTGAGAGTGGTTCAAATGGGACCTATGATTTCACAACAAATTCAGCCATGTCAACATTGTAGAGGATCAGGAAAAGCTCCAGTTAATAAAGAAGATATGTGTCAAAAATGTAATGGTAAATCATTTACAACAACTAAAATAGAGATTCCATTACCGCTAAAAAATGGATTAAATAATGGTCATAAGATATGTTTAGAAGGAGAAGGACACCATTTCAAGGATCAAAAAACAAACTTACTAATTTCAATTAAAGTTAAAGAAGATAAGATGTTTAAAAGAGTAAATAATGATTTGATAACAGTAGTTAATTTAGAATTATACCAATCATTATTAGGATTTAATAAATTGATAACTCATATGGATGGAAAAATAATAAATATATCATCAAAAGGTCAAACTAAACATGATTCTTATAAGAGAATCAAAGGAAAAGGTATGAAAAATCTAGAAAATGGTAATACAGGAGATTTAATTATAAAATTCAAAATTAAATATCCGACATCAGATGATTACACTGAAGAAGAAATATCAACTCTAAAAAAAATATTATCAAAAAAATGCAAAAATGAACTTACCCTTGAAAAAGAAATACAAACAAATAAGGACTTTGCAACTAAATTTGAAAAGTGCAAATTGGAAGATTTATCAGATAAACAAACAAATATTAGTAATAATTCAAAAGATAATAGACAAAACGTTGATGATGACGAAACTCCTGGTTGTGTACAACAATAAATATATCACTTTGATTTTTCTTTCTACTTTATATTATTAAAATGAAAATATATATTTTAAGACATGAAGACAGAACAATGGATTTAACATTTTTTTCTCCATTAACAAAAAATGGTTTAGATAAATCTTTAAAAATTTCTGATGAATTGGGAAAATTAGAGATAAATAGTATCTACTCATCACCATATATTCGTACACTACAAACAATATATCCATATTCAAAAAGAACATCATTGCCAATAAAACTAGATTATTCACTAACAGAATTATACCAAAGTGATAATATACCAAAAAAATCATATTCAGTTATGTTGCCAGAATATATTGCAAAAACATTTAATAATGATGAAAATTATAAATCAAAAATTAAGCCAAATGAAATTGAGTTTCCTGAAAAGATTTCAGATTTCAAAAAAAGAGTTAAAACATTTTTAAATGAGATTATTATAAATAATTATAAATCTGAAAAAAATATAATTTTAGTTACACACCAAGGAGTAATTGATGTTATAAATAAAATTATATCAAAAAGCACAAATAAACCTACAAATTCAGAAATTAGAATAGATGCTAATTCAACAATTAAAGATAAAGACGAATTTTACTATCCAAAAGGAGCAATAACTAAGATTTTTGAAAATAATAAATGGACTTTCGAAAAAATTAATTGGTAAATATCTGCGCTAAATGATTATGTATTGTATTATTTAACCAAAATGTTAAATATTTCGGTGTAAATTCGTTTGTAAGACCTGTGGGATCATCTGACATAAATTCTTGTCCCAATTGATCATTTGTGAAATCTACATTAGTACTATCACAAATAATTACTATTTTCGGTATTTTACCTTTTTCTTTTAATCTAATTACTAATTTTAAAAATTCATCAATTCTCTTCCTAATCAAATTAATTTCTAAACTTATTGAACTACTTGCTTTCATATATCCTAATGAATTTTTTTTTAGAAATCCAAAATCAAGAATACTTCTATTAGAAGATACAGCATCAACACCACCTGGTAAATAGTTATCTTCACCATATGTAACAAAATAGTCCAAGTCAATGTTTAATATGTAATCATTTGATATATTATCTTCTAATTTATTTATATATTTAATATTCGATGTTGATATGTTAATATCTCTATCTTTCTCGTTGAATATTACTTTATTCATTCCAGGTAAATCTTTAATTGGATAATAATTAGGACATTTACCTTTGAAAAAACAATTATTCCATGTAGTTGTAATCTTATTGATAGATTGACAAAAAGGTTCTTTTACCCAGTCTGGTGTAAGCCAAATTATACCATTATTGATTTTATATGGTGCAACCATTGGAACTAAAACAGTTCCAATCGCGTTTACATTTTGATATATTCTTTTTAAATTATCAGTTTCAAAATTATTATCATTTATACATTTTTCAAAGAAATTTAGATCATTTCCAATTGGATTCATATCAGCATGACTATCAATATGTAAAATTGTTCCTATTGAATTTTTTATATTTTTATATATCCATTCTATTGCGTGATGATGTTTTGATATCTTAAATACCTTTATTGTTTTATTTTTATAATTAAAATTAAACAAATTATTTTGATTAATAAATCTGTAATAAAATGTAATTCTATCATTTAATTCTTCTAAATGGTTATGCATTAATAAAAAATAATCATTTATTCTTGATGTTATAATTTTATAACATTCGTATATCAATTTTAAGTTTTTAATACAATCTGTTTTATCTATATTTTTTTTATTATTAATAATTTCTTGTTCATACCATCTTAATTTTGAAATAATTGTTAAAAATTTTAATTCAAATTTACTTTTTTCTTCATGATTAAATAGATTCAACTTTGTTGAATCAACTGAATTTATATCAATTACACATTTTAATTCTAATTCTTTCATATATTTTTCATAGTTTTCATCAACAAATATGTAATAAAATTCTTTAATACAATAACTACAAACTAATAAAAATATTATGATGACTGTAAAAATTATTAAATTAGTTTTATTATTCATATATAGAAACATTTAGATCTTTTCAAATAATTAAATTCCAAGTTATATTATTATGAGTTTAAATAGTGAATTTTTTAATAAAATTAATCAAGAAAATCAGAAAAGTGATAACTTTGTTAAATCTAATTTAATAAGAGAACAAATTAAATTTCTATTTCCTAATTTAAAAAAAGATGACTATGATATTCTTTTGTCTTTATCAACTTATCTTATAAACTTTATTTCTGAAAAATTTCATTTTACTAAAGAAATTAATTATCTTAATGTATGGAAAGAAAATAACTACCGTAATATTAAATCTGCAATTCTTAAAATTTTACCATTTATAGACGATAAAAATAACTTTCAATTATATAAAAAAATTAATGACCTTAATCAAATTCTAATATATGTTAATGTCAATGAGATACCAAAAGATGTTGATTCATTAACTATGGATGAATCATTAAAAAGCTACTTTCCTATTAGTAATTTTACATTAGGATTGTTGGGATCATATAAAAAAGAAAAATTAAAATTTTTTAATGAAAATGGTGAAAGATTAATATTAGATATAATTCATCATAATTTCATATCCTTATTAGAATCTATCAAAATTTGTTCTAGTAAACTTTACATTAACTGGATTAATATAATACCCATTCACTTAGAAACTTTATTTGATAGTGAAATTTATAAAAAAACTATTGATGATTATAAAAAGATATCAACAATAACAGATAATACAAGCTACAGAAATTTTGAAAAAAGTTATAATGGGCTAAATATTGCCGATTTATATAACGTTTATAGAAATGGATATTTCCAAAATATAAAAAATGTTAAATGGTTACTATTTAATAAAATCCCTCAAGATTCAATTCAAAGTAAACCAATAGGAAAATACTATATTCAATTAACAGATAAATATTTTGATATTTCTGATTACCTAGAAAACCTAAGATACTCAAGCTTAAATATTGATATGAGAAATAAATTTGAAATCAATTTCAATAAATTTAAACTTTTGATTCTTTCTAATTTTGAATCATTAGAAATGGCAAAAACACTTATTATGTTTTTAGTAAATAATTATAATTACAGGAATTTAATAAATGTGTCGGTAGTTGAAGAGTATAAACTAAACCCTGTAGAAAAAGAAAAAACAGAAATTGAAGATCTCGAATATAATAAAAAATTAATTGAAAAAATTAATAAAAAAACTACAAAACAACTTGTTAATGATCTAGAATTAGTAGGAGTAGAACATTTTTATAATTATATTTTAGAATCAATTGACCAATTTAAATCAACTATTTATTCATCTTTCTTAATTGATAATGAAAACAAAATTAATCAAGATTTCTTTAACATTATAATAAAAAATAATGACGGATCAGAAATAGATACTAATATGAATTTAAAAAATTTATATAATATTGCTAAAACAATTTCATTCAATAATAAAGATAATAATTGGATAATTCAGAAAGAATTTTTTGTATCTTTGTCTCTTGATCAAAGAATACATTTTTTCAAAAAATTTACTAATGAAAGCACTGAACAGTGGTTAAATATTAAAAAAAATATTAAATCTCAAATTCAAAATACAACATTTAATGAATCTTCAATTTATAATAACATAAAAAATAGTTGGAATCAATATAAAGTATATTTTGTTTTTTATTACTTATGTAATAAAGGATTACTTTCTAAATTTATTCCAAACCCTAATGCTACTAACGATCAAATTTTACCATCTAATTACTCTTCTAAAATTAAAACAATCGGGAAAGAAGTTAAAAAAACCATTAAAAAAGAAAACTTGGAAGAAGCTTACTATTATCTTAATAATAAAAAATATAAAGAGCTTGATGTAACCTACCAAAAGAAAGATGAAAAATTAGTAATGAATACATATTTCGATAGATTAGAAAAAGATCTTAATTGGTATACATTTTATGCGATGGATTGGATGGCTCAAATTAGTTTCTTTCATACATATATTAATCATCAAATTTTATTTGTTACTGGATCAACAGGAACGGGAAAATCAACACAAGTTCCAAAATTATTATTATATGCATTAAAATGTATTGACTACAGAGAGAATGGAAAAATATCATGTACGCAACCTAGAATACCACCTACTGTCTCAAATGCTAAAAGAATATCAGAAGAATTAGGAGTTCCTATTAAAATATTTGATTCAAATCTTGATTCTGAAATAAAAAGTGATAATTTTCATATCCAATATAAACATCAGAATGATGAACATACATCCATTTCTAATTCATTACAATTAAAAATTACTACAGATGGTACCCTATTTGAAGAAATTGTTGAAAATACAGTTATGAAAGAAAGATTATTTGATAAGAAAAAAGAAAATGATGAATTTTCTTTAATGAACAAATATGATATAATAATTGTTGATGAAGCTCATGAACATGGAAAAAATATGGATCTTATTTTAACTTTAGCAAGAAATACATGTTATTATAATAATTCTGTTAGACTTGTAATTGTATCAGCAACTATGGAAGACGATGAACCAAATTATAGAGCATACTATAAGTATATTAATGACAATATGCTTTATCCTATAAAAAAACCATTAATAAAACACCCGTTATTAGAAATTGATAATTTTTTACCACAAACTATATTTATGGATAGAAGATTTCATATTTCTAAACCAGGAGAAACTACACAATTCACAATTACAGAAGTTGAAAAATATTCAATTGGGAATGAAGAAATGTATCTAAGACCTTGGGATGTTATACAAGAAAAAAGCTATGAAGTTGTAAATGATATTTTTAATAGTAATCCATCTGGTAATATTTTGTTATTTTTAACAGGTGAAAATGAAATCAGAGCAGCTGTAGAAAATTTGAATAAAATTATTCCCAATGATGCTGTAGCAATTCCATTTTTTGGTACAATGAATGATAAATATAAAGAAATAATTAGTGATATTGATAAAAAAATTTCAGAAATAAAAAATCCAAAATTAAGAATACATGAAGAATGGGGAAAAACTTATAAACAAGGCAATACAACTAATAATTATAAAAGAGCTGTAATAATTGCTACAAATGTAGCTGAAGCTTCAGTAACAATACCTAATTTGAAATTTGTTGTTGATAATGGATATTCAAAACAAAATAATTTTTTTTATGCACAAGGAGAAAGTATATTATCTGAGGAAATGATATCTAATTCTAGTAGAGTTCAACGAAAAGGTAGAGTAGGAAGAACATCAGATGGAACTATTTACTATTTATATGATATTTCATCAAGAGTTGAAATTCCAACAAGATATAACATTTCATTTGAAGATTTTTCTAACGAATTTATAAAATTAACTCAACATAAAAGTGGCGAAAAATATTATAATGATGAAGAAAATAGTATGGATCCATACAAAAAAAACAGTTTTATTTTTAATTTTAGTGATAATTCTAAAACCAATTCAATTTTAAAAATAATTAGAAAGCAATTTTATATTGATAGTGAAAATATATATGAAAATGATATCTTTAATTATGATTTATATTTTCCAAGTAAATTTTTTGATTATGAGTATACACCTAGTTGGATTATAAATCAATATCATGACGGATTTATTTCCTATTTTTTAAATGATATAGAAGGAGAATTATATATTATACATCCTTTTGAAAAAAGTTATGAAAGAAATATATTTAGGCAATTTGTAAATTTAAAAGAAGGTAATAGAAAATTACATAATAATAGAGCAACAATACCAAATTATTTTTTAAATAGATTACTTATTAATTTTAGAATTGCTAAAACAGACGAAATATACAGACAAATAGATAAAGAAAAAATTGATATTTATAAAAAAACATATTTATCAAAAAAAATAGAAGAATTTATTCGATCTTTTGGAAATATAGATTACTCCTTAGCATTAACAATTTTATGTAGTAGTTCAATTAATTTAATGGATGAAGTGCTATCAATAATATCTATTTTGGAGGCAGTTAATTATAAAATTGAAAATCTTTACAATTTAGATGGAATGGATTACTTTGAAACAAAAAAATTTTTTAACAACATTAGGTCAAATTCATTTCAAAATTATAAAAGTGATTTAGAATACTTACTAAAAATTTGTGATAATTTTAAGTCTATTTTCAAACTAAAAAATATTTTTAATTATGAAAAAAGTGATAAATTGTTAATGAGTGAATATCAAAAAATAATAGAAGTTTATTCAAAATCTAAATCAAAAAATACAATAAATGAATTTAAGTCAAACATTATTAAAAAAATAGGCATAAATACATTTCAAATTTTAAAAACTATAGACAAACAAGAAAAAATCGGTACAAAAGAAGGTTATCAAGAATGGTATAGAAAAGATACTAATGTAGATAAAATATTTGAAGATATTACTGATAGTGAATTAAAAAAATTCTGTAAAACATATAATTTTAATATTACAACTATAAAAAACTTTTATAAAAATTTAATAAAATATAATAGGTTAGTACAATCATTAGATTATAGAAACGACCCAATGTATGATTTAGAAAGTCCGTTAATATGGATTAAAAACTTGGAAAATAATTTCAAAATTTCGTTTTCCAATATGGATAAATTTGATAAAGTAATAAATTTATTTTTAATTGGATATTCTCAAAATGTATGTCTTAAGAAAAATATAACAGATGGAGAAATAAAATACTTTAAAATTACTACATACGCTGATAAAATTTCAGGAGAAATTAATAAATATCATTATAGGATATCTAATTCTAATTTTATTAATAATAAATCATCACTTATATTTTACCTAAAATTAAATCTTAATAAACAAGAAATTTCATTTATTACTAATATTAGTGAAAGAAATCTTATTATAAGTAATCCCTTTTATTATAATCCATTTGTGATAAAAAAATTAATTATATTGAATAATGAATTTAATCCATTTTTAAAAGAAATATATACAAATGATACCCCAGTTTTTAGGGCTTTTGTGAATAATTTGACTAATTTATTTTCTATAGATAAAATCATATGGAATAATAAGCAAATTATACCTTATTTAACTAAACATATTAATTATATTAAAAAAATTGATGAATAATCAATATAATTATTATACAGATGACTATATGTCAATTCTAGAGATAACTTCACAAGATTTTAAAGAAATTAATGTCACTAAGAAAAATTCTATTTTCAATTTAAAAATAAATAATAACTCTTATTTAATAAGCAGTCATTCATATTTACCGATTAAGTCACTAAAAATAGATGAAAATTCTATTGATTGTAATAATATATTGGTTAATTCAAACTGGAATGATTTATTAATAATAAAAAATAGATACCAAGTTTCTAATACCTTTGATAAAATTAGGAAAACAATTCTATCAATTGGTACAAGATTTATAATTGGTTGTAATCCTAATTACGTATTAGAAGAAATAGAGTATGAAAATTTTGCTTTCTTACCTAATTATCCTAGACTAATGTACTATAAGATATTTGGTAATACATATCATCTTAGATGTGGAGATCCAATTTTGATTATTAATGCAGGAAATTTAGAACTTGTTGGTATTGTTTCATCAGTGTACGAAAACTATGTTTACGGTTTACCATCATACTATATTTATAAAACAATTAAAAGAAGTAACAACGATATAATGATTCCTAATTTAAATTCGATACAAGAAATAATAAGAATAGACAATTTTAAAATTAATAATGGAATAGTTTGGAATAAGTTTATAAAATTTAATATTCCTGTAGATGTTAATTTTTTACTAGAAAGTGACGAAGAGAAAATTTACGAAATAAATGGTGATAAGATTATACCAGAATATATAAAATTCGAAAACAAATCAGCAATTCCTAATAGTGATTGCTTAATTATATGTGATAAATATTTTATTCTTACATCAAGATTATTACATCTCATCAAATTATATTCAAATGATTATATTACCCAAATATGGGAATCAGTAAAAAATTTGACTAAAAGGTTATTAGAAAGTGAGACATTAAGTTCAACATCATTAATAAAACTTGATGTTGACTCAAATGGTAAATTAATTGTTATCAGTTAGATTTTTGTTGAGTTTTTTTAGTATTGATCTCTCCTGATTACTTAATCTTGTGCCAATATTATCATAATAATCTAGATTATCAGCATCTGAATATTGCTTGTAAACAAACTTATCATCCAAATTTTCTTCATTTATTTCAGATTCAATTGATAGATTATATTTTTCGATTAAGTTATCAATTTCAAGAATAGAATTATCTGATAACTTATTCAAATTAAAAAAAATTCCTGATTTATTCTGTGAATATCCATTTTCATCTTCTTTTTTTACTATCTTTAAGATAGATAACAAAACTTTCTTCTCTTTTATAGAATTAATTTTTTCAAGTAATTTTTTTCTAAAATGAGAATCATATTTTCTAGAAGATTTTTTCTCTTCCATTAAATTTATTTATATAAAAAGCATTCTAATTAACCGAACTTGTCGTTTGGAATAACTAATTTGATTCACATATTAAATTTATACATTTTGTAAGTAATACATACTGATATAATAATAATAAATACAATAATTAAAATTTCTTTGTATAAAAATGGTGTATACTCAACCATTGCTCTAGAATATCTCTCAATTGATGGTTTACCAGGATATTGTACAAATACAGCTTTTGAGTTTTTTACAGCTTCATCACTAAATACATTTTCAAAAACTTTCTTTTCATGATCCACTGAAATATCAAATTTATAGCATAATTTATTAAACATACGTTGATCATCAGATTCATCACCATTTAATGCATTTTCCATTATAGGTAACAAATATTTTACATATCCCATGTACATACCTGCATTCATAGTTACTCCATTTTTACATGTAGTTGCAAATATTTTTTTATTAAGGTATTCTTTTAACCCAAGATATCTTGAATCATCAGTTGTTTCTTTTGAAAATAAAACTTTATAATTTTTTTCTTTAAAATATTTAATTGCCTCTGATAAATAATTATTAATCCAAACATCAAAACCATCAAGCTGAATAACAATATCATTTTCTTTTAATTTTTTACAATAGTCATAAATCATATTCAATTTTCCCATGTAACCTTCCCATTTTTTACCCCAACCTAAAATTACAAATTGGACACCATAATCATTATCAATCATTTCATCGAAGTTTCCAAAAGAATGGGTTGCATATGTTAGAACGTATATCATTAATATACTTGGGATAAAAATTATTTAACATTTAATTTTAAAAATTAAATAAACTATTTTTATTTTATATTTAAATCATCTTTTTTAATTTTATTTAACTTTTATTTCTAAAAGATTGTATATAATGGTAAAAGATAATAAAGTTAACAATCAAAGATTCATATATCCAGAACAAGATGATGAAAATATAACAAGTAAAATTTATCAAAAAAGAGAATTTCATTATCATAAGATTCCTAAAAGAGATAAATTAAAAAATTATGAGGAGATCCAAAAATATAGAGATGAAGTTTGTAAAAATAAATACAAACCAAGACCTCAACAAGCAATAGGATCTAATTTAATGAATCCTAATACTCCTGTTAATGGATTATTGGTTATGCATGGTACTGGTACTGGTAAAACATGTGTAGCTATAGGAATTGCAGAACAATTTAAAGAACAAGTTCTCAAATATAATACAAAAATTTATGTTGTTGTTCCAGGACCAAATACAAGAGAAAACTTTAAAGGAGAATTATTATATTGTACTGGCGATACATATTTAAAAAATAAAGACTCTCAAAGACAATTAAGAGCTGATGAAATAGAAAGGGAAAATAAAATTGGTATTTATAGTGCATTACAGTATTATAAAATATTATCATACAAAACTTTCTATAAAAAAATTCTTGGAGAAAAAATTGTTGAAAAAAAAGTAGAAGGTAATAAAATTAAATCAACACCTAAAAAAAATCTTGATGGTGAAATTGAAAGAGAACTAGTTTTAGATAGAATAAATAATATGGATAATACAATATTAATTATTGATGAAGCTCATAGTTTAACTAACAATGAATATGGAGAAGCATTAAAGAAAATTATTAAACAATCCCAAAATTTAAAAGTAATATTACTAACTGCAACTCCAATGAAAAATCTTGCAGATGACATAATTGATTTACTTAATTTTATAAGACCACCTGATGATCAAATTAAAAGAGAAAAAGTATTCTCTTCTAATGAAAATGTACATTTAATAAACTTTAAGGAAGGAGGTGAAGATTATTTAAAAAAGATGGCTAGTGGATATATATCATATTATAGAGGTTCAATTCCATATACTTTTGCTGAAAAAATAGATAAAGGTGAAATTCCAGAAGGTTTACTATTTACACCATTAGTAAGATGTTTAATGGAACCTTTTCAACTAAAAACTTATGACATTACTTCTAAAAATGTAGATGATACATTAAATAAATCTTCAAGTGCAGCTTCAAATTTTGTATTTCCAGGTTTAGATAGTAACAATAATTTAGTTGGGCTATATTCAACAGATGGTCTTAACAAATTGCTATTGACATTATCATCTAACAAAGATTTATTAATGAAAAATATTAATAAAAAACTACTTAACGGAAAACTAACAAAGCAAGAAGAAATAAATTTTATAATTCCAACAGAAAACAAAAATATTTCTGGATTAATTTTAAATCTCAAATATTTAAGAGTATTTTCAATAAAATTTTATAAATGTATTAATAGATTATCAAAATTAACCGATGATAATAAAGGATCAGGAACTGCTTTTATATATTCGAACTTGGTTAAAGCTGGTGGTATGGAATTATTTGCTGAATGTCTAAAAGAAAATGGATATCTAGAATATCAAGAAGATACAACTTTGTATGATATTAAAGATAATACTCTAGATTACAGAACAGGAAAAACTTTTAAAGAAATGCAAAAAAGTAAAAAAATAAATGAATTCAAACCTGCAACTTTTATGGTAATTACTGGAGGAACTGATGATTCAGGTGAAGATATCCCTGAAATTAAAATGAAAATCATAAAACAAGTTTTCAATAAATCTACAAATAAAAATGGTCAAAATTTGAAATTCATACTTGGATCTAAAGTTATGACGGAAGGAATTACACTTGAAAATGTTAAAGAAGTTCATATATTAGATGTTCACTATAATTTAGGTAAAGTTGACCAAGTTATTGGAAGAGCTATAAGAATGTGTAAGCATCAAGCAGTAATTGATGAAAAAAATAAATTTCCAGAGGTAAATGTATATAGATATGTAGCATCATTAAATAAAAAATTAAGTACTGATGAAGTTCTTTATCAAAAAGCTGAACTCAAATATCTTTTAGTAAAAAAAGTAGAAAGGATACTAAAAACAGTAGCTGTCGATTGTCCTTTATTACTACATAATAATAAATTTCCAGAAGAAATTGAGAAATATAAAAATTGTGTTCCTCCTACACTAGAAAATGTTAAAAAAGGTAAAAAAATATGTCCTGCATTATGTGATTTTCAAGAGTGTGACTTAAAATGTGAAAATAAAGATCTGAATAAAAATTATTTTGATAACAAAAAACAAGATTATAAAAATTTAACTAAAAAAGAACTTGATTATTCTTCATTCGATAATAATATGGCATTAATAGAAATTAATAATTTGAAAAGTCAAATTAAAGATTTATTTAGATTTAAGCATATCTATAACTATAGCAAAATTTATCAAAAAGTAGTAAATTCTCTAACACCATATCAGAAAGAATTATTTGAAGAGAAATTTTTATTCAAAGCCCTTAATGATTTGTCACCAAAAAATGAAAATGATTTTAATAATTTTTATGATACCATATTTGATAAATATTCTAGACCAGGATACTTAATTAAAAGAGAAGATTATTTTATATTCCAACCATTTGACCAAAATGAAGACGCTCCTATTTATTATAGGAATAAAATGAATATTAATTATGAAAACCAAATTCCTCTTGAAAATTATGTAAAAACTAATCCTCTCTATTCTAAGAAAAAGGATAAAATCGAATCAAAATCTTCTGATGAAGATTCAGTAAGTTCCGATGTAAAAACTAAAAAAGAAAAAGGATATAATTTTGAAGAAACAATGAATTACTATATGGAAAGAGAAGATAATTTTATAGTAGGTATTATTGATAAAAATCTAAACAAATTAGCAAGTGAAGAAGATGATTTATTTAAAATAAGACCACCTAGAGCTAAAGTTCTTGAGAAAAAAAGAGGAACAGGTATTCCAACTCTAACTGGCGCTGTATGTAGTACCAGTAAATCAAAACCTTATTTACTAAAACTTTTTGAACAATTACCAAATGTCAAAAAAGAAGAAATAGATAAATTAAAAAAATCTACTAGAGAAGATGTTTGTTCATTTATTAAAGATAAACTTATGTATTTAGAAAAATATTCTACTTCTGCAAGCAAAAATAAGATTACTTACTTAATGGTACCTATTGACCATCCTAAATTAAAATTTCCTTTAAATTTAGAAGATAGAATTGATTACCTAATCAAAAAATTAGAAACTTTATTTTCAGTTTCTCCTAACTCCTTAAAGAAAAAATCAGATTCATTTAGTAAAAAATTAAATCTTAATATTAAAGAGAGTAAAGATGGAACATTTAATGAAATTAAAAACCTTCCAAAATTCACATTGATAATTAATAATGTAAATGAAATAAGAGAAATAGTTACCAACGAACTTAATAAAGAAGGATTCACCTATGACAAAAAAAAGAACGAATGGTCTATCATAATAGGCTAACTACATTAATTTAGATTCTTTGTTTTTAATTCTATATCTTTCAGCAGTCGTTATTAATAAGGGTAGAACTGATACAGGACATAGCGGAAAGTAATGAAATTCATTATTAGGATTATTAGGTTTATCATCTCTATTCAACCAATTTTCAAAATCATTTTTTTGTTCTTCAGAAGTCGTCTTTTCTTTAGATTCTTTTCTAAATGAGTAAATTTCATAAATATTATTTAAATACCTTACTACTTCTGCTTTAGAAACATAGTATTCTCTACGTCTTTTGATTTGATTTTCATTAATAATTTGGTATCTTGGAACTCTTTCTCCAGATCCATTGAAGACAACTTCTACGAAAATATCTCTAAATAACTTTTCTTCAGAATTATTTTCTTTATTCTTACTGTCTTTATCGCTGAAATCAATATCATCAACAGAAATTAATTTATAGGTAACTTCTGGCTCAGATTTAGTAATTATTGGAAATAAATTATAAATATCATTTAGACAATGAATAATCTCCCTAAAATACCCTTCAGTAGGTTTGATAGGAATACTTGAATCATCAGGATCAATTGGATGAGAATTGATATTTTTTACAAATTTTCCTTTTTTTATCTTTACATTAGTATCAGTACTTGATAATTGTACACTCATTTTAAAATATAGAAAATTCTTTAATGTATCTATATTTTATAATTTTCAATTTTTTATTATTTAGATTCGAAATTCTTTAAAATAATATTCTGTAAGCTTAGATTTATTTATATCACAAATTTTAATAAATTCATTATAATATCCATTTGTTTTAAATTCTTTAAATAAAAAATCAATACCAAATAGTATTTTAATATCTTTTAATGATTTTTCTAAAATAGACCCTAATTTTTTAATTTTTGATGTAATTTCATTTTTGAAATTATTAATTTCAACTTCTTTTAGTATATCAAGAATAATTTTTAATTTATTAACATCTTCATTTAAAATTATTAAATCATCATGATTTGCTACATTATTTCTTATATAAAAATTAATAAAATCTTCCAAACTTAAATAATAATTTTCATTAATAATAGTTAAAAACTGTTTATCATTTTCAAATTTTAATAAATTTTCTTTTATTTTTTTTACTAATTCGTAAGCAGAGTGTGTTTCATTGTAAATAGTTTTTCTTGATTTTTGATCTTTAACTGGTTCTGATTTATTGTCCTGTTCTTTATCATTTAAATTAGTTGACTCATTTGAATAATCTAATGTTGAACGACTGATTTGTTGGATTAAACCGTATACATCACTACCACTAGAAAATCCATAATCAGGTTCTTTTTCATTTTTTAAAACTACTTCATAATCTGAAAAGGATTGTTTCAATAAATTATTTACTTTTTTAATTTCATCTACTCTATTTTTTATAAAATTATAATGATTTCCATTATAATGAAGATAAATTGGAAAATTATATGTTTTAGGAAAACCAGTAAATTCAGTTGAAAATTGCAAATTTTCATTAATATAAATTTCTGAAAATTTATTTATTTCAGCATCATTTACAGAGTCACCAAGCTCTAATTTAATTATATCTCGAGCATTTACTTTGTCTATATTATGAAACCTATAAAATGATACACCATAAATACAAGATATTATTTCTAGTTCTAATGATGAACCATAATATTGAGGTAATGTATATTTTCCTCCATATTCATTTGAATAACGTGGAGGACTTTTCATAATCGTATAATATTCTTTTAATAATGATCTTAAATATTCTTTTTTAGACTCATCTCCATTATCAAAATTACCATAATTGTCCACTAAATAATTTGTTAAAGCATTATAACTATTTTCATTACTTTTAAGATGCGAATCCAAACTAGAAAATAAATGATGATTTGGTCCCAACACCTTAGGTGCAAACTCAAATATTTCTAATAATCTACCAAAATTAAAAAATGAAAATAATAATGAGTCTTCAGCAAGATTAATAAACTTTAATATAATACTATAAACATACTCTCTAAACTTTCCTGATGCTAATTTAAATTTATTTACTATATCTTTTTCAAAACTATTTTCAGTTTCATAAATTGTACCTTCATCACCTCTAAAATATGAATTATCTGATAAATTTTCTAATTCAAGTAACATATTAATTTTAGCTTCATTCATATCTAAAAATGAAAATGGATTAGAATTAGATATTTTCATTTTTTCAAGTAAACCTCTTAATGCAGATGCGAATAAGCAATCTCCATCAGGATTAATACTGATAAGATAATTTTTAAAAATTATATTTGATTCCACAATATTTTTTTCTTTATCATTTATTACATTATTATTAATATTCATATATTTTCAATTAGAAAAAATATAATAACAATAATAGGTAATTTATTTTTCTAAACATTTTTAAAATGCTAATTATTTATTGTGGATTTATGACATTAATGATAGTACAAATTTTTGTATTTTCATTAATTCTTTCACCAATAACTTTTTTTTACATTTTAGTACATCTCATATCTATATTGGCATTAAAGATAGTTAGTGAAATAATATATGAATTAATTAAATTTAAAAATTTAAAAAAAAATATATTTATAACCAATACTTTATTAATAAATAGTAAATATAATCCAATATACACTCTTTTTTTAAATGATAAAATAAATTATTATAAATTAAATCATTTAAATAAAATTGTAGAAATTCAAACAATATCAGATAAGAAATACATTGGACAACTAAAGTATGTTATGGATAATTTATTCATAAGGATTGCTAATTCATATATTAAATATGAAGTAATAAAAAATATTAAACTATCGTCAATGTATCATGACATATACAATTATAGGGTACTAAATTTAAAAGATAAGTTTAGAGTACACATTCCTAATGAGATTAATGATATAATAGAGTCATATATTTTTGATACTGAAATATATAGAAGTAATAAAAATAGAAATATGTGTTGTTTTTCAACTACAGAAGAATTTTTTTCAGGATATATCCTATATGGAGAATTTACCTACGCCTAAGTTACTGACTAGGTGTATAAACCTTCCTGAAGATTTATTATATTATATTTTAATTTTTTTAGATATTAACAAATTAGAAGAACTTGGTTTCAATTTTAAGCCAAGTGAATTTAATAAAAATATTCAAAAAAATATATTATGGAAATCTTGGTCTTGTGAGATCCAAAGAAGAATACCAATACCAGTACCGCCTAAACAATTTAAATTAATATTTGATTCAAAAAATTTTCAATATTTAATGTTGGATAGAACGAATCCTGTAATTTATAACATTTTAAGTAACTACTGTAATATATGCAATTGTCTAATGAAACCTTCAATTAATATTTTCAAAAATAATAATCATTATATTTTGTGTAATCATATTCCTTTTTCTAATGGAAAGTTAATTAAACAGTAAACAGTTAGGATATCAATGAATAAAATTTTAATTTTTCTTTATCTAATATCATCTTGTTTTTCATTTAATATAAATTTAAATAGTTTTAAAAAAGTTGTTGCAAATTCATTATTACTAGCAACATTTTCTCAACCTGTAAATGCTGTTTCATATATTCATGACAATTATGATAATAAAATAGAACAAAAAGAAAACAAATATAAAAGTGAAAATATAGACAAGGTACTCCTAGAACTAAATAGAAATTTACAATTACCACCAATTGATAAAACAGTTATAACTGTTGATAAAAATAATATATACTTTTATGGACAAGTTACTGCTGAATCGTGTAGAATTCTAGCTGAAAAACTCAATTTATTAAATCAAAATGCTGTTGTTTATAAAAACACATTAAAAGAAAATCCTCCTCCAATCAATTTACATATACAAAGTCCCGGAGGATCGTTAATGAATACTTTTTACATAGTTGATTTAATAAGTAATTTAGATACACCAGTTAATACTTATGTAGATGGTTATGCTGCAAGTGCTGCATCATTAATTTCTGTCGTTGGTAAAAAAAGATACATGACACAAAATTCATTAATGTTAATTCACCAACTTTCAAGTGGTAATGAAGGAAAATTTGAAGAACTTGATGATGAAATGAAAAATTTAAGTTTATTTATGAATATAGTAAAAAAAATTTATTTAACAAAAACAAATATAAAGCCAATAATTTTAGAAGATATATTAAAACATGATATTTGGTTGAGTTCAGATCAATGTAAAGACTTAGGATTAGTAGATGAAATTATTTAAATTACAAAAAATTAACTCTAAATAAAGTTAGTTAGAGTTAATTTAATGGGAAATTTTTTAAATGTATGTTTAGAATATGTTGAATCATTTGAATATTTATATAATGTAAATAAAATTATTGATTATACCTATTTACAAAAAGAAACCATTATAGATCAAAGTTATTACTATAAAAATACTAAAATTAACAATAATAATAATTTGATAAAATATAAAATAATTAATCAAAACAAAGACTTAGAATATTTTGAAGATGGAATATTTATCTAAAGAATCCAAGCATTTGCGGAATACTTTTTCTAACTTCAGGTTCTAATTTGACAGCAAAGTAAACCATTAATGCGGTTACTATAGATGATGCAAATAAGACATGTCTGTGAACTAAGAATGTAATTTTCATTTCACGTCCTAAAGTTCTAGTTTTTGTTTTTTTCAATAAACAAGGAAAAATAGTGCTAAAAAGTATGTTAACTAATGCAGCAACCATTGCAATTGATAATGCTCTGTCCATATATTTAAACTTTAGAAAATAATTTCAAACATTTTTAAATATAAAAATGTTTGAAATAAAAATTGAATAAATCATTAAAAGAAATATGTTCGATAATACATAATGTCTAATAAAGCAAGTCAGTATCAAAAGAAAACTCCAAGAGAGCATGTATTGTTAAGGCCAGATACATACATTGGTGATATTGAAAAAACTACAGATGAGATGTACATCTGTGGAGATTCAGATAGAATCGAAAAAAAGAAAATTACATATGTTCCTGGTTTACTAAAGATTTTTGATGAATTATTAGTTAATTCTAGAGATGCAGGCTCCAATGATAAAACATGTAATACTATTAAAGTAAATATTAATAATGAAGAGGGATCTATTTCTGTTTGGAACAATGGTCAAGATGGAATTCCAGTTGAAGAACATCCTGAGCATAAAATGCTAGTTCCTTCCATGATATTTGGTGAACTTTTGACTAGTTCAAATTATGATGATGATCAGAAAAGAACTACAGGAGGTAGAAATGGTTATGGAGCTAAACTTGCTAATATTTTTTCTACACAGTTTACAGTTGAAGTCGGAGATTCGAGAAATCAGAAGAAATTCATACAGAACTGGTATGATAATATGTCAAGATCAGAAAAAGCTAAAGTTACTAAATATTCCCAAAAGAATAGTTACGTAAGAATAACATTTTATCCAGATTTTGAAAAACTACACTTGAAAAAAGAAGATGTATTTAATGAAAGTAAGTTAACCGATCATCAAAGATTATTTAAAAGGAGATGTTATGACATAGCTGGTACATCAGGACTTTCAGACCGTAAATCTTCTGATTCGATGAAAGTATATTTTAATGATACTAAATTAGATACTTCTACATTTAAAAAATATATTGAGTCTTACTACAGTGATGAGACTATATATTATGATGATTCTTCTAAAAGGTGGGAAGTTGGAGTATTGTATAGACCAGATGCAGGTTTTGAGGTAATATCTTTTGTAAACGGCATATCTACGTTCAATGGTGGGACACATGCTAATCATGTTGTAGACCAAATTATAAAAACTTTAGTCAATGATCATATAATGAAGAAGAACAAAGATGTAAAGATTAATTCATCTCTCGTTAAAGAAAATCTAACATTTTTTGTTAATTGTGTAGTTGAGAATCCAGCATTTAGTAGCCAAACAAAAGATACATTAGTTACAAAAACAAATAAATTTGGGTCAACATATAAAGCTCAGGATGCATTTTTGAAAAAACTTGCTAAATGTGGTATCGTTGATCAAGTAGTTAAACTAGCAGTCTTTAAAGAAACTGCAGGCCTAAAGAAAACAGATGGTAAAAAACAAATTAAGCTTAAAGGTATTCCTAAACTAGAAGATGCAAATAAAGCTGGTACTAAAGAATCATCTAAGTGTTCATTGATTCTAACAGAAGGAGATTCAGCTAAAGCATTTGCAATGGCTGGTATGGGAGTTGTCGGAAAAGACTACTTTGGAGTTTTTCCTTTGAAGGGTAAATTGTTAAATGTAAGGGAAGCTTCAGCAAAAGTTTTGAGTGGAAATGATGAGATTAATCATTTAAAGCAGATAATAGGACTTAAGCAAAACACGGATTATAGCGATGAAGAAAATTTTAATCAATTAAGATATGGAAGAGTGGTAATTCTTACTGATCAAGATTATGATGGAAGTCATATTAAAGGGTTAGTAATAAACTTCTTTCATGTTATTTGGCCTGAACTTGTCAAAAGAGAAAATTTCATTACATCCTTAGCAACACCAATTGTAAAATTATTCAAAGGAAAACAAACTGAGACATTTTATAACATAACAGAATATGAAGAGTATGTTGAAAAGTTAAAGGAAGATAATGAGATTCACTTGTGGAAAACTAAATATTATAAAGGTTTAGGGACATCAACTTCTTCAGAAGCAAAAGAATATTTTCATGGAATTGAAGATAAGCTTATTAAGTATTTTTTCAAGTCTGCTATGGATAATATTAAACCAGAAGAAGAAGATGATGAAGATGAGAAGGAAGAAGTAAGTGAAAAAACAGAACTAACAACTGATGACAATGATGCTATACTTTTAGCTTTCGATAAGAGTAGAAGTGACGATAGGAAAGAATGGTTAAAACAGTACGACAAAAATAGAATATTAACTTATGAACAAAAAGCAATATCATATTCAGATTTCATTCATAAGGATTTAATACATTTTTCAAATGATGATACTTCAAGATCGATTCCATCAGTGATAGATGGTTTTAAACCATCTCAACGTAAAATATTCTTTGGAGCTAGTTTAAGAGGACTTGATAAGACAGAGGTAAAAGTAGCACAATTGGCAGGTTTTGTTTCTGATAAAGCTGCTTATCATCATGGTGAGATGTCACTTAATGGTGCTATAATTGGAATGGCTCAAGATTTTGTTGGTAGCAATAATATTAATGTGTTAAAACCAAATGGTCAGTTTGGATCTCGTCTTAGAGGAGGAAAAGATGCAGCTTCACCAAGATATATATGGACTGAATTTTCTGAATTGACATCATATATTTTTAGAAAAGAGGATGATCCTATATTAAAATATCAAGATGAAGATGGTATGAGAATTGAGCCTGATACATACCTTCCTATTATTCCTATGGTATTAATAAATGGAGCAGAAGGTATAGGTACCGGGTTTTCTACAAAATGTCCACAATTTAGTCCGATTGATATTATTAATATTATAATAAGAAAATTGGATAATGAACCTAATGATTATAGTTTAGTACCTTGGTATAGTTTGTTTGAAGGATCAATCGAAACTGATGCAAGCGTTGAAAAAACTTTTAATATTAAAGGAAATTATGAAATTAATGATAATCATTTAATAATAACTGAACTACCAATCGGAGAATGGACAACTAATTATAAAGAATTTTTAGAACGACAACTAGAAACCGAAAGTACAAAGAAGAATAAATCAAATGTAAATTTATTAAATTATACAGATAATAATACTGATAAAAAGGTCTACTTTGATCTTGAATTTACAAAAGGATTTCTACAGAAAGAATCAGAAGAATCATTAATGAAATCATATCATTTAACCAAAAGTATAAAAACATCAAATATTCATTTGTATAATAAGAATGGAACTATCAGGAAGTATGAAAATATAGATGAAATTATAGATGAATTTTACACATTTAGACTTGAAAGTTATGTTGAGAGGAAAAAGTTTATTCAAGATAAAATGGAATCAGAACTAGAACTTCTTAGTTATAAGGTTAAATTTATATTAGCTGTTATTGAAAAAGAAATCAAAATTAATAATAAAACAAAAGATAAGATAGAAGAAAAACTAGTAGCTTTAGAATATCCCAAGATGTTGAATGGAATTGTAAATGAAAGTGGTAATTATAATTATTTATTAGGAATGAATTTATGGTCACTAACTTATGAAAAAGTCGAAGAACTTAAGAAACAAGAAAAAGAAAAGCAAACAATATTAGAAATAATTAAAAATAAAAAGGTTGAAGATATCTGGAAAGAGGAATTGGAAGAACTTCTTAACAAGTATGAGGAATGGTATGAATTGAAAAATGAAATAAATAATGAACAAGTAGTTATAAAAACTCAAAAGAAAAAAGTTCAGAAGAAAAAAAAGTAATTTAAATAAATAATAATTTTTATTTTAATGAATTTAGACGATATGTTTAATGATACACATTATGGACAATTTAATTCGTTTTGTGAAAGTAATGCATCATTACAAAGTATATTCTCGATAGACGAGAATATTGATTTAAAAGAATTAGTAACTTCTTTGAGTAATACAAATACTGAGTTAGCTAACAAAAATTTAAGTTTAAATAATAAGATCCTTGATTTAGAAAAAAGGATTGGCAATTTAAGTTATCAAATTGAAAAAAATAATTACTATATGTTGGGAGCATTTTCATCAGGACTATTTATGGGAATATATGCTACTTGGTTATTATCTAAAAGATAATTATAATTAAGACACCTAGTAATACCACATAACTGATTTTGATTCTGATGACCAATGAACCTACTACATATTCTACACGGAGTTTCTATAAGTGGTGGAATTAATGTATTTCTTTGAAAAATCTTGAAAACATCATTATGCAACCTATTCTTATCAATAGGTGCAACTTCTGAAATATCATTAACAAACTTATTTATGACAGTTTCTACTCTCTGTAAATCGAAAATTCTATCAGTTTGACTTGTAATACCTATATTAACAAACTCATCATTATTACTCTTCAAACCACTTCGAACAAAAGATTTACTATCTGTGCGCTTTAATCTTTTTGTTGCCATAAAGATTAAATGTATGTATTGTACATTCAAATTTCAATTTTATTTTAAAAAGAAATTAGCATATTAAATAGAAATGAATATAGAAAAAGACAATACAAATGTCGATTTAGTAAATGAATTAGAGGATGCATATAAAAATAGATTGTTACAGAATAAAATTGATGATGAAAAAATAAAAAAAGGTAATAATAAAGCTATGGAAATTTTTGCTGATCATGATAGTTTTTCAGAAATTGCAGAATACATGCCATTTTATAAAAATTTAAAAAAAAGTAATAACAATGAAATTTTAAGTGATTATACTAGTAATAAAAGGAAAATTACTGAAGATGATTGTTGTATTTGTTTTACTAGTTTAAAAGATACATTTACGGTAACTACTAATTGTAATCATAATATATGTTTTGATTGTATTACAAAATTAAAAAAGAAATGTTGTCCATTATGTAGAAATGAGTTTCCTTCTGAAATATGTAAAAAATTAAATACAATAGAATTAAAAAAAAATCCAACAATTTTCAACGTTCAAGGGATAGATAGTAGCTTTTCATGGAGCGGAACTCCAGCTGCTTTTAATCCATCAATTAACTATAGAAATTAATAATTATTCTAAAAATAATTATTATAGATGATAATATCATCTATAATAATTTTCAACCATAAATAATTTAAAATATATATTAAATTAGTTACATATGAGTGACAATTCAGATTTATCAATCACAAAATTGTTAAACTATATTCATACAAGAAAGAAAGGAGAAATCGGTTTTGTTGATACAAAAATTGGTGGGAATTTAAATGTAACAGGTTTACTTTATGCATCTAAATTAAATAATGGTACCGATCTTACATTACCAACAACAGACGGTAATCCTGGTCAATTTTTAAAAACAGATGGTAATGGAAACTTGGGATGGGGTTCAGATTCCTTAGGTAAATGGTTAGATGGTACCAATTCATCAATTTATAATGATGGTCCAGTTGGTATAGGTACTGATACTCCTTCAGGTAAATTAGATGTTAGAGGTTCTATTTTAGCTAATTATAATAATAATACAACTTCTTATTTTGGCTGGTCTGCAATTGGATATACTGGACATAATGGACATGCATCATTTTCCCATTCCTCATCTAATAATTCTAATGGTTATTCTTTATTACAAAATCAATCAGGACAAACATATTTAAACTCAGCAAATGGAAAAAACATTCATTTTAGGATAAATAATTCTGACAAAATGATATTAAAAAGTTCTGGTAATATAGGTATCGGTACTACAAATCCAAGTTATAAACTTGATGTAGTAGGTTCTGGAAAAATATCAGATACATTATATGTATCTAAGTTAAATAATGGAGTTTCATTTACATTACCTACTGCTGATGGTACATCAGGTCAAGTAATCCAAACAGATGGAAATGGAGTTTTGAGTTGGACCAATAGTCTACCATCTTTGACTGTATCTGAACTTAATGTTACTTCTCAATTACAATATAATGGGACTACTAATGTAATAAATACTACCAATGTTGAAGTTTCAGATAATTTAATTGGATTAAATAAGGGATTGACAACACCTAATTCGAATGATGCTGGTTTATTAATAAATAAAGTTACTTCTAATAAAAATGCTTTTATGGGTTGGGATGCTAAAAATAATAAATTTGTTATGGGATTAACATCTTCAGATGCTGACAGTACTGGAGAATTAAATTCTATTCCATCAACTCTAGTTGTTAACACTTTAGAAGGTAACGCTACAACTGCTAGTAAATTAGCATCTGCTGTAACCATTGGTGGAGTATCATTTGATGGTTCTGTTAATATTAATTTACCTGGTGTAAATATATCAGGAACACAAGATACAACTGGTAATGCTGCCACTGCAACATCAGCTGTTACATGTACTGGAAATTCAGCAACTGCTAGTAAATTAGCATCTGCAATAACCATTGGTGGAGTATCATTTGATGGCTCTGCTAATATTAATTTACCCGGTGTAAATACATCAGGAACACAAGATACAACAGGTAATGCAGCTACTGCAACATCAGCTGTTACATGTACAGGAAATTCAGCAACAGCTTCAAAATTAGCTTCAGCTGTAACTATTGCAGGAGTATCATTCGATGGTTCATCTAGTATTAATGTATCTTTAGATAATTTAAGTGATGTATTAATTGAAAATAATTCGATATTCCTTGGTAGTATTCCAACAACAACAAATAATGCCATAAATAATTTAGGTTTAGGACCAAGCACTTTAAGTGCAATTACGACTGGAAATCATAATATTGCTTTTGGTAAATCATCTTTAGAAGTTTTAACAACTGGTTATGAAAATGTATCTATTGGTGTAGAATCTTCAAAAAGTACAACTTCTGCATATCAAAATACATTTATTGGATATAAATCAGGCCAAAGTAATAAAACATCATCTAACAGTGTTGGTGTAGGTTATAAATCATTAATAAATAATTTGAGTTCTAACAATACAGCCATTGGAAGTAATTCTGGTGATATTATCACCACTGGATCCAATAATACTATTGTTGGAACTGATTCAGACCCATCGTCTGCTACTGGTACAAACCAAACAGTAATTGGTTATAATACAACTGGTCTAGTCGATAATTCAGTAACTTTAGGTAATAGTGATGTAACAGCAGTTTATATGGCACAAGATAGTGGAGCTACTGTACATTGTGGTGGTTTAAATATTGGAGGTACAGCATTAACATCAACTGCTGCTGAATTAAATTTAGTCGATGGATCTACTGCTGGAACTGTTGTAAATAGTAAAGCTGTTGTTTATGGTTCTGCAGGTGAAGTTAATGCTACTACTCTTCAAGTTGCTGAAGCTCAAGATAATACAACAAATGCTTATTTAGGATATGGTGTTCTTAAAACATTAACTGGACAAAATTTTGCTATTTATCATAGAAATCTAAAAGATGATGATAATGGATATGCATTCTGGACAAATTCGTTTGGTCAAGTAAAATTAAATTCATCTGGAGCTTATCAAATATTTTTCCAAAATCGTGGTGTTACAAAAATGCTTATGGATTACCAAGGAAACCTAGGTATTGGAACTACTAGCCCTTCATATAAGTTAGATGTTAATGGTTCAGCAAGAATATCAGATACTGTTCATTGTGCCGGAATAAATATTGGAGGAACAGCTTTAACATCTACTGCTGCTGAATTAAATATCTTAGATGGTGTAACATCAACTGCTGCTGAATTAAATATATTAGATGGTGTAACTGCTA
>MDTB01171798.1_pt1 | contig 60991 bp, 61 predicted proteins | sample 811161 | NCBI WGS metagenome assembly MDTB01 (sample SAMN05326650, study PRJNA326480) | marine metagenome | isolation source: seawater | place: Mediterranean Sea | collected 2009
ACCGCCCACCAAAAGCCGGGGGTGTAGCTCAGTTGGTTAGAGCGCCTGCCTGTCACGCAGGAGGCCGCGGGTTCGAGTCCCGTCACTCCCGCCAGAATACTTGTTAATTGTTCGTTTTTTCTAGTCAAAATGTGACTAAACAGCATCTGAAAAAATTGGATAAAAAAGATATATAGTATAGATACTTTGGAGACTATATGCTTTATGAATTTTTAACAGAATATCTGACCATAATAATATTTCTATTTATGGCACTTGGCTTGAGTATAGGATTTATAGCCATTAATTATTTGGCTGCTCCAAATAATCCGGATCCAGAAAAGCTTTCAGCATACGAATGTGGTTTTGAAGCTTTCGATGACTCTAGAATGGAATTTGACGTAAGATTTTATCTTGTGGCAATTTTATTTATAATTTTCGATTTAGAAATTGCTTATTTATTTCCATGGGCAATTTCACTATCAAATATTGGGATTTACGGTTTTTGGTCTATGATGATTTTTTTAGGAATACTTACAATTGGATTTATATATGAATGGAAAAAAGGAGCATTAGACTGGGAATGAAAATGTTTTCATTTGAAAAAAAAGAAAAACAAATTCCAGAAGAATTTAAAAAAATCGCTAAAGATTTTGCTGAAAAAGGATTTGTTACCACATCAGCTGAAAACCTTATAAATTGGGCTAGAACTGGTTCACTTCACTGGATGACTTTTGGTTTAGCTTGTTGCGCAGTTGAAATGATGCAAACGTCTATGCCAAGATATGATCTTGAAAGATTTGGAGCAGCACCAAGAGCTTCACCACGCCAGTCAGATGTAATGATAGTTGCTGGAACACTGACCAATAAAATGGCACCAGCTTTAAGAAAAGTTTACGACCAAATGCCAGAACCAAGATATGTAATATCGATGGGAAGCTGTGCAAATGGTGGTGGGTATTATCATTATTCTTATTCTGTGGTGAGAGGTTGTGATAAAATTGTTCCTGTAGACATTTATGTTCCAGGATGCCCTCCATCTGCCGAAGCTTTGTTATATGGAATCCTTCAACTCCAAAAAAAAATTAGAAGAGAGGGAAATATTAATAGATAAATGTCTAATTATAAATTAGAAAAACTTGATAAGTTAATTAATTCTAAATTATCTACTAAGATAAAAAACTCCTATATAGAGTATGAAGAACTTTTAATTGAAGTTGAGCCTGACGATCTTATAAATATTTTACAACTTTTAAAAACTGATGATGAATGCAAATTTAAACAATTAGTCGATATAGCTGGAGTTGATTATCCAAAAGAAAATAAACGTTTTAACATTATTTATTTACTTCTATCTCATGAATTTAATTTAAGAGTAAAGATAAAAATTAAAATTGAGAAAGATCAAAAAGCTTTTTCAATAGTAAAAATATTTCCATCCGCTAACTGGATGGAGAGAGAAATTTTTGATATGTTTGGTATCAAGTTTAATAATCACCCTGATCTTAGAAGAATTTTAACAGATTATAATTTTGATGGTTTTCCGTTAAGAAAAGATTTTCCACTTACGGGATTTACAGAAGTTCGGTACAGTGAGAAGGATAAAAAAGTTATTAATGAGCCTGTAAAATTAGAACAAAATTATAGAAATTTTGATTTCGAGAGCCCGTGGGAAGGTACAACGTATTTAAAAGATTTTAAAAAAATTGAAAATGAAAAATAAAAATAAGAAAATTAACCTTAATTTTGGTCCTCAGCATCCAGCCGCTCATGGAGTTTTAAGGTTAATACTTGAATTAGATGGTGAAATTGTTGAAAAAGCAGATCCACATATCGGATTGCTTCATAGGGGAACCGAAAAACTTATAGAACATAAAACTTATACACAAGCATTACCTTACTTTGATCGATTAGATTATGTAGCTCCAATGAATCAAGAGCATTCATTTGCACTTGCAACTGAGAAACTTTTAAAATTAGAAATACCAGTGAGAGCAAAATACATAAGAGTTATGTTTTGTGAAATTGGAAGGATCTTAAGTCATATTTTAAATGTCACTACCCAGGCTCTTGATGTAGGTGCTTTGACTCCTTCCTTATGGGGCTTCGAAGAAAGAGAAACATTAATGACGTTTTATGAAAGAGCTTCCGGATCAAGGCTGCACGCTAATTTTTTTAGAACAGGGGGAATTCACCAAGATCTTCCAACAATTTTAATAGATGATATCTACAAATTCTGTAATACCTTCCCAAAAATTATTGATGATCTTGAAGATCTATTGACTGAAAACAGAATCTTCAAACAAAGAAACGTTGACATAGGAGTTGTCACTAAACAAGAAGCTTTAGATCACAGTTTTTCAGGTGTTATGATTAGAGGATCAGGAATACCTTGGGATCTAAGAAAATCTCAACCATATGAGTGCTACAAGGATTTAGAATTTAAGATACCAGTTGGCAAGAATGGAGACTGCTATGACAGATATTTATGTAGAGTGGAGGAAATGAGAGAGAGCGTTAAATTAATTAAACAATGTATAGAAAAATTACCTAAAGGACCGATCAAAAGCGTTGACGGAAAAATCTCACCACCTAAAAGAGAGGATCTAAAGCAATCAATGGAAGCTTTAATTCATCATTTTAAACTTTTTACTGAAGGCTTTAGAGTACCTAAAGGTGAGGTTTATGCTGCTGTCGAGGCACCTAAAGGAGAGTTTGGTGTTTATTTAATTTCTGACGGTAGTAATAGACCTTACAGATGTAAGATTAAAGCTCCAGGATTTTCACACTTACAAGCAATGGATTATTTAATTAAAGGACACATGTTGGCTGACGTACCTGCCGTGCTCGGCTCACTGGATATTGTTTTTGGAGAGGTAGATAGATGAGTTTGAAAAAAATACATACGCAACAACCTAAAGCATTCGAATTCACTCAGGAAAATCTTTCCATAGCAAATAAGGTTTTACTTAAATATCCAAAAAAAAATAAGAAGAGTGCTCTAATGCCACTTTTATATCTTGCACAAAAACAAAATGATAATTGGATTCCTTTAGAAGCTATGAAATATATAGCTAAGTTTTTAGGAGTGCCATATATAAGCGTATATGAGGTAGCAACTTTTTACTCTATGTACAATTTATCTCCAGTGGGAAAATATTATGTTCAAGTTTGTACTACTAGTCCATGTTTGTTGAGAGGTGCTGAAAAAATTGTAAAGGTTTGCAAAGAAAAAATTTCAGAGAATGAAAATGAGGTTTCATCAGACGGCAATTGCTCTTGGGCTGAGGTAGAGTGTTTGGGTGCTTGTATCAATGCACCTATGATGCAAGTAAATTTTGACTATTACGAGGATTTAAATGAAAATAATACTAGAGAAATAATTGACTCTTTGCTTTTAGATAAACCACTTAAACCGGGGTCATTTAGAGGGAGAAAAAATTCGGCACCTGAGATACGTAATAAAATTGGTGAGGGAAAAAATGCTTAAAAAAGAGAATAAAATTTTTCAAAATCTATATAACGATTTAGGTTGGGAAATAGATAACGCATTAAAACGAGATGATTGGAAAAATACAAAGGAAATTATCGCAAAGGGTAAAAACTGGATAATAGATGAAATTAAAAAATCTGACCTTAGAGGAAGAGGAGGTGCGGGTTTTTCGACTGGCCTTAAATGGTCTTTTGCACCCAAGGAAGTCGGTGCTAGACCCCATTATTTAGTTATTAACGCGGATGAATCTGAACCAGGAACTTGTAAAGATAGAGATATTTTGAGATTTGAACCTCAAAAATTAATTGAAGGATGTTTAATTGCCGGATATGCGGTAAGCGCCCATGTTTGTTATGTTTATATAAGGGGGGAATACTTCAATGAAGGGGCTAGGCTTCAAAAAGCAATAGACGAAGCTTATAAGAAAAAATTTTTAGGAAAGAATGCATGTGGATCTGGATGGGATTTTGATATTTATATTCATTATGGAGCAGGTGCTTATATTTGTGGAGAAGAAACTGCTTTATTAGAAAGCTTAGAAGGTAATAGGGGTTTGCCAAGATTAAAACCTCCATTTCCTGCATTAGTAGGTCTCTATGGTTGTCCAACTATTGTAAACAACGTTGAAACTATAGCTGTAGTACCTACTATTTTAAAAAGAGGTGCCAACTGGTTTAAATCAATGGGAAGGCCGAAAAACACAGGAACAAAAATTTTTTGTATTTCTGGAAATGTCAATTCGCCATGTAACGTAGAGGAAGAGATGGGAGTTTCTCTTAAAGATTTAATTGAAAATTATGCGGGTGGCGTTATTGGAGGTTGGGAAAATCTTTTAGCTATTATACCTGGAGGTTCTTCGATGCCATTAATTCCAAAAAAAATATGTGATAATTTAAAAATGGATTTTGACTCATTAATTGAAAATAAAAGTGGCCTAGGGACTGCTGGAATAGTTGTGATTAATAAAGATGAGGATATTGTTAAATGTATGACAAGAATTGCTAGATTTTATAAACATGAAAGTTGTGGACAGTGTACACCTTGTAGAGAGGGCGTAGGATGGATGTGGAGAATTATGAATAGAATTTCTAACGGCGATGCAACTTTAAGTGATGTTGAACTTCTTTCTGATGTAACAAAACAAATAGAAGGCCATACCATTTGTGCTTTTGGAGAAGGTTCAGCTTGGCCAGTTCAAGGTCTTTTAAGACACTTCAGAAAGGAAGTTGAAAAAAAATGTGGTGGAGATCCAGTTATTAAAAAGAAACTTAAGGTTCCTTATTTAGTTGATCAACATCTTATGGAGAAAGACAATGCCTAAGATAACTGTGAATGGGAAAGAAGTAGAGTTTGAACAAGGAATGACAGTTTTACAAGCCTGTGAATTAGCAGACGTTGAAATTCCAAGATTTTGTTATCATGAAAGATTATCTATAGCTGGGAACTGTAGAATGTGTCTGGTTGAAATGGAAAAATCAAATAAACCAATAGCATCCTGTGCCATGCCAGCCGCTGAAGGAATGAAAATCAAAACAAATACTGAATTTGTAGAAAAAGCAAGAAAAGGTGTAATGGAATTCCTTCTAGCTAATCATCCTTTAGACTGTCCTGTATGCGACCAGGGTGGAGAGTGTGATTTACAAGACCAATCTCTTTATTACGGTGTCGATAAATCAAGATTTGTTGAAAACAAGAGAAATGTTAAAGATAAATATATGGGACCTCTAATTAAAACTCAGATGACAAGATGTATACATTGTACAAGATGCGTTAGATTTGCCACAGAAGTTGCTGGTGTTTCAGAATTAGGTGCGATCGGAAGGGGCGAGAATACCGAGATTACTACTTACTTAGAAAAATCAATGGAGTCCGAACTTTCTGGGAACGTAATTGATCTATGTCCTGTTGGCGCACTAACTTCTAAGCCTTACGCTTTTGAAGCAAGACCTTGGGAACTAAAAAAAACAGAGAGTATAGATGTAATGGATGGGGTAGGTTCTAATGTAAGAGTTGACACTTATGGATGGGAGGTGAAAAGAGTATTACCAAGACTGAACGAAAATATTAACGAAGAGTGGATTTCAGATAAAACAAGGTACTCGTGCGACGGATTACTAAATCAAAGAATTGATACTCCTTATGTAAAAAAAAATGGTAAACTTGAAAAATCTACCTGGAATGAGGCTGTTAAAATAGTTGTTGATCAAATTAAAAAATTTAACCCAAACGAAATTGGTGCGCATATAGGTGATATGTCAAATATGGAAAGCATCTATTGTTTGAAAAAATTTTTTAATAACCTGGGTAGCAATAATGTTGAGTTCAGGGAGCAGGATAGATACTACAACACGTTAACTAGGCAAAATTATTTATTTAATTCATCTATTATCGGGGTAGAGGAATCGGATTTAATTCTAATAATAGGATCCAATCCCAGACATGAGGCAACGATGTTAAATGCAAGAATAAGAAAAGCTACAACTCAAAAATTCACTAAAGTTTTTTCTTTCGGAAATCCAGGGAATCTAACATATGATTATCAAGTTTTGGGAGATAAAACTGATGATATTAAAAATTTTATTGAGGATAGAAGTAAATTTTGTGAAATATTTAAAAAATCGAAAAAACCTCTAGTTATTATTGGTGAAACAATTTTGGAATTAAAGTGTGGTGGTTATATATTTGAAGGAGTTAAAGAGTATTTAATCACAAATGGATTTATCAATAATGATTGGAATGCACTAAATTTGTTACATAAAAATGCATCGAGTGTAGGCGCTTTGGATATGGGATTGTTCCAGAATTTTTCAAAAGATAATAATTTTTTTTCAAAATTGAATAACAGAGAATTTAAATTATTATATCTTTTGGGTTCTGATAATTTACAAGTAAATAAAAATGAAACATTTGTAATTTATCAGGGTAGCCACGGTGATAGAGGTGCAGAAACAGCAGATATAGTTTTACCTGGATCTGCTTACACTGAGCAATTTGGTTTGTTTTCTAATATAGAAGGAAGAGTGCAGGAGTGTAAAAAGGCCTCATACCCTCCTGGTCTAGCAAAAGAAGACTATTCCATTTTAAATGATTTGAATTTTAAAATTTTTGGTAAAAATATATATAACGATTTTAGTGAATTGAGAAATGAGGTAGTTAAAAATATCCCAAATTTTTCAGGTTTCGAAAGCTTACCTAATAAAGAAATTCAAAATACGAAAAAAATTAATAATAAATTCTTTAATGAAGAGATCAAGATAAAAGAAATTGATTATTATTTTACTAATAGTATCTCGAGGTCTTCAAAAACAATGAGCAAGTGCAGAGAAGCTCGGACAATATCAAAAAAATAGGTGTAAATTAAATGTTTGATGTAATCTTTCCAATTTTAAACGAGATGTATAAAATTCTATTTGTGTTGATTCCCGTCTTAGTCTCTGTAGCTATGATAGTTTGGTTTGATCGGAGAGTCTGGGGTTTAGTTCAAAAAAGAAAAGGTCCAAATGTAGTAGGCCCATTTGGCTTATTTCAGACTTTGGCTGACGCTTTAAAATATTTTCTAAAGGAAATTATTGTTCCATCAAGTGCAAATAAAGTAGTTTTTATATTAGCTCCGATAATTACAATGACATTAGCTTTAATAGCTTGGGCAGTAATTCCGATGAGTGAAAATTTTGTGCTTGCTGATATCAATGTTGGAATTTTATACATATTTGCCGTATCTTCGTTAGGAGTTTATGGTATAATTATGGGAGGCTGGGCCTCTAATTCAAAATATCCTTTTCTTGGTGCAATAAGATCAGCGGCTCAAATGGTTTCATATGAGGTATCAATTGGAATAATTATTATAAATGTTTTGCTTTGTGTAGGCTCTTTGAATTTAAAGGAAATTGTCCTTGCTCAGAAAGAAGTTTGGTTTATTTTACCTTTATTTCCTATGTTTGTTATTTTTTTTATATCTGCGTTAGCAGAAACTAATCGCCCTCCATTTGATTTACCGGAAGCCGAGGCAGAATTAGTATCTGGATATCAAACTGAGTATTCAGGTATGATGTATGCAATGTTTTGGTTGGGTGAATATGCAAATATTCTTTTAATGTGTGCTTTAGGATCAATTCTTTTTTTAGGAGGGTGGTTACCTTTATTTGACATTGCCCCATTTAACCTCATTCCAGCGCCTTTTTGGATGGTAATGAAAATATTGTTTTTATTTTTCTTATTTGCATTAATAAAAGCTATAGTCCCAAGATACAGGTATGACCAACTAATGAGATTGGGATGGAAAATATTTTTACCTTTTTCTCTTTTGTATGTTGTTTTGACTGCAAGTTTTTTAGTTTATTTTGATATGCTACCTAAAGGAAAGATATAATGAAATTAGATCGATTTTTAAAAACAGTTTTTTTAGTTGAATTTGTAAAAGCGATGATTAAGGCTATTAGAGAAATATTTAAACCTAAAAAAACTATTAATTACCCTTTTGAAAAAGGAAGCATAAGTCCAAGATTTAGGGGAGAGCACGCATTAAGGAGATACCCAAACGGCGAGGAAAGATGTATTGCTTGCAAATTATGTGAAGCAGTGTGTCCTGCGCAAGCTATTACCATTGAGTCTGAGGAAAAAGAAGACGGAAGTAGAAAAACTACTAGATACGATATAGATATGCTCAAATGTATTTACTGCGGTCTTTGTCAGGAATCTTGTCCTGTGGATGCGATTGTTCAAGGCCCTAATTTTGAATTTGCAACTGAAACAAGAGAAGAACTTTATTATAATAAAAAAAAATTACTTGATAATGGAGATAGATGGGAAGATGTTTTGAGCAAAAATATTAAGCTTGATAAAATATACAGATAATGATCACTCATGCAATATTTTTTTATTTTTTTTCTATTATAGCTATTTTTTCAGCGTTAATGGTAATAACTTCCAGAAGCACAATAAATTCAGTTTTTTTTCTAATCTTAGATTTTATATCAGTTGGGTGTCTTTTTATAATGATTGGAGCTGAGTTTCTAGGTATGATTTTATTAATTGTCTATGTTGGAGCTGTTGCTGTACTATTTTTATTCGTCGTAATGATGCTTAACGTTTCTGAGCAAAAGCAATCTTGGTTTATGGGAAAAAAGTCCACACACATACCTGCAGGTTTATTATTCAGCGTTTTAATTTTTCTTGAATTATTAGTTGTTACCGGCGGCTGGAAATATAAAGAAAACTTAACATCAAGCTCGACTTTAAAAATAAATAAAGAATATTCTAACACTCATGAAATTGGAAATGTAATGTACACAGATTATGTTTTATACTTTCAACTATCAGGTATAATTCTATTACTTGCAATGATCGGTGCAATATTATTAACTTATAGCAAAAGAGAAAATATTAAAAGACAAAGTTATATTAATCAAATATCAAGAGAAAAATTAACAGCGATAGAGATCAAAGATGTCCCTTTTGATAAAGGAGTGAAGATCGATGATTGAAGTAGGTTTAGGTCACTATTTGTCTTTAGGAGCGATAATTTTTTTCTTAGGAATAGTAGGTATTTTCTTAAATAGAAAAAATATAATTGTAATTCTGATGTCAATCGAGTTGATTCTTTTAGCAGTAAATATAAATTTGATATCATTTTCTATTTTTACTGGAGATATCTTAGGTCAGATTTTTACAATGCTAATCCTGACTGTTGCAGCGGCTGAGGCAGCGATAGGACTGGCTATCATCGTAGTTTATTATAGAAATAGAGGCTCTATACGAGTAGAAGACATCAATGAGATGAAAGGATAGATGCCTTACGTTTTAGTTTTTTTACCTCTAATAAGTTCCATATTTTGTTATTTTGGTAAATTTTTAGGAAATAAATTTTCGCAAATATTTTCCTCGGTATTAATTATTTTGTCCTCATTTATATCAATTTTTTTATTTTATGATGGAATTATTAATAATTCTTATGGAAACTATTTAATTTTTGAGTGGATTAATTCGGGAAGTTTTAAAGCTAATTGGTCAATTAACATTGATCCTTTAAGTTCGATTATGTTGGTAATTGTTACATCTGTATCAGCTATTGTTCATGTTTATTCGATAGGTTATATGAGCCATGATCCCCATAAACCAAGATTCATGTCATATTTATCTCTCTTTACTTTTGCAATGTTAATGCTGGTCGTTTCAGATAACTTTTTACAATTATTTTTTGGTTGGGAGGGAGTCGGTTTATGTTCATATTTGCTTATTGGTTTTTGGTACAAAAAAAATTCTGCTAATAATGCTGCCATAAAAGCCTTCATAGTAAATAGAGTCGGAGATTTTGGTTTAGCAATCGGTATATTTCTTATATTTTATTTTTTTAAAACTATTAACTTTAATGACGTGTTTGTGCTTATCCCTGAAAATAAAGATAAGATAATAGATTTTATTGGGCTTGAGATAAACTTAATAACTTTAATTTGCTTAATGCTTTTCATTGGTGCAATGGGAAAGTCTGCACAATTTTTCTTACATACTTGGTTACCAGATGCAATGGAGGGTCCTACTCCAGTGTCAGCATTAATTCACGCAGCAACAATGGTCACTGCCGGGGTATTTCTTGTTGTGAAGTGTTCTCCAATATTTGAATTTTCTACAACAGCTTTAAATGTAGTTGCTACAGTTGGTATGGTAACAGCTATATTTGCAGCTTCTGTAGCGTTAGTACAAAACGATATAAAAAAGATAATAGCTTACTCTACTTGTAGTCAATTAGGTTATATGTTTTTTGCAGCTGGAATTGGAGCATATCAAGTGGCGATTTTCCATTTATTCACTCACGCTTTTTTTAAAGCATTATTATTTTTAGGAGCGGGTTCAATTATTCATGCCTTCAATAATGAGCAAGATATAAGAAATATGGGGGGAGTTTGGAAAAAAATTCCATTTACTTTTTCATTATTTTTAATTGGTACTTTAGCCTTAACTGGATTCCCGTTCTTATCTGGATTTTACTCAAAGGATGCAATAATTGAATTTGCTTTTTTAAGAGACTCAACCGTCGGTAATTATGCGGCGACAGTTGGAATTATCTGTGCATTTTTAACTTCGATTTATTCTTGGCGTCTCCTAATTAAAACTTTTTTTGGCAAATATAATGGAACTTTTGCGAAAGAAAAAATTCATGAGTCTCCGTTAATCATGATTGTGCCACTGGTACTTTTAGCTTTCGGAGCGATTTTTTCTGGATATTTTTTTAAAGATCTATTAATTGGTGAAAAAACAGTTTTTTGGAAAAATTCAATATTTTTCTTAAACCAAGTAGAAGATTATACAGTTCCAACTTGGTTTTTGATTACAACACCACTAATCGTTCTATTAGCCATTCCCATTTCTTATTATTTTTTCCTTAAAAATACAAATACAATAGAAAATTTTAAAGCTACAAATGCGCCTCTTTACAATTTTTTGGTTAATAAATGGTATATGGACGAATTTTATGATTATGTTTTAGTGAAGCCTATTAAAAGAGCAGGAAATCTTTTGTGGAAAAAGGGTGATATAGGTATTATTGACAGATTTGGTCCAGATGGAGTTACTAAAATTATAAAATTTATTTCAAAAAAATCTACCAAACTACAAAGTGGTTATATATATGATTACGCTTTTGTAATGTTAATAGGGCTGTCTTTACTAATAACATATCTAATTTTAAAATAATGGATTTCCCAATTCTTTCTCTTATAATATTTCTTCCTCTGTTTGGCTCATTTTTTATTTTATTTTCAAAATCTAGTAGTAATGGACCAATATATGTTGCAATTCTAACAACCTTAGTAAACTTTCTTCTTTCCTTATTTTTATGGTGGACTTTTGATAAAAACTTTGAAGGTTTCCAATTTGTAGAGGAAAAAAATTGGATTAGTGGTTATATTAAGTTTAAATTAGGTATAGATGGAATTTCAATTTTATTCATTGTTTTAACTGCGTTAATAGCGCCAATTTGTGTTTTATCTTGTATAAACTCTATTAAAAATCGCCTTAAAGAATTTCTAATTGCAATCTTAATTTTAGAAACTTTTATGATCGGTGTATTTTGCTCTCTGGACTTAGTTATATTTTATCTATTTTTTGAGGCTGGATTGATACCAATGTTTTTAATTATTGGTATTTGGGGAGGGCCAAGAAGAGTTTATTCAGCATATAAATTTTTTCTTTATACATTATTAGGCTCAGTTTTAATGTTAGTTGCTATAATAAGTATCTATACTTTAACTGGTACGACTGATTTGCTTGAAATTTACAAAATTAAAATTCCTGAAGAGTATCAAAATATTTTATGGTTAGCATTTTTTAGTTCTTTTGCAGTAAAAATGCCAATGTGGCCGGTGCATACATGGCTACCTGACGCGCACGTCGAAGCCCCAACCGCTGGATCAGTAATATTAGCAGCAATTTTACTTAAGATGGCGGGTTATGGATTTCTTAGATTTTCAATTGGCATGTTTCCTTTTGGGTCAGAGTTTTTTACCCCATTGATTTACGGAATGAGTATTATAGCTATCATATATACTTCGCTAGTCGCATTGATGCAGGACGACATGAAGAAATTGATTGCATATTCTTCTGTTGCCCACATGGGTTATGTTACTCTTGGAATTTTTACATTTACCAAACAAGGAATTGAGGGAAGTATGTTTCAAATGATAAGTCATGGGGTTATTTCTGCAGCTTTGTTTTTATGTGTTGGTGTTTTATACGACAGAATGCATTCTAGAGAGATAAGCTTTTACGGTGGTGTTGTGAATTATCTTCCAAAGTTTTCATTAATATTTATAATATTTACTTTAGCATCGTTAGGCTTACCTGGAACAAGTGGTTTTATTGGTGAATTTTTAGTCTTAGTCGGGGCATTTATGAAAAACTATTTAATAGCTTTAATGGCAGCTATTGGAGTAATTTTAGGTGCCGCATACATGCTCTGGTTAGCAAAAAAAGTTATATTTGGTGAAACAAAAAATTCTAAATTGAAAGAAATTAAAGATGTCAACAAATCTGAACTATCTGTACTAAGTATATTAGCTATAATAACCATTTGTCTTGGTTTTTACCCCAATATAATTCTAGATACCATTGACGTTTCAGTAAATAATCTAATAATTAATTATGAGAATGAAATTAATCAAAAATTTTCAAATTTAAATTTAAATGAATAATTTGCATATTCTTTTCCCAGAAATATTTTTATCATTAAGTATAATGACTATTTTAATGGTAGGAGTATTTATTAAAAATTCCTATAAGATTGTTAATAGACTTTGTTTAATTGTTTTAATAATATTAATATTCATAATTTTTAACTCAACTGATTTAAATTTAAAAGTTTTTTCAGAATCATTTACGAAAGATAAATTCTCAGATTATATTAAAACTTTAATTTTGCTTAGCTCAATTTTCATTTTAACCTCTACCCAAAGTTTTATAAATAATATTAAGATTTCTAAGTTTGAATATCCAATTTTAGTATTGTTATCTATTTTAGGAATGTTTTTTATGGTAAGCGCCAACGATATAATACTATTTTATCTTGGTTTAGAATTACAATCTTTGGCTCTATATATATTAGCTACTATTGATAGAGCGAGTATCAAGTCTACTGAGTCCGGTATAAAATATTTCGTCTTGAGTGCACTGTCATCCGGACTTTTACTTTATGGATGCTCATTACTTTACGGTTTTACAGGATCTACAAATTTTGATTTAATTCAAAATGAATTGGCCGGTGACAATATCGGAGCATTATTTGCTACAGTCTTCATAATTGTGGGCTTAGCTTTCAAAGTTTCAGCAGTTCCATTTCATATGTGGACCCCAGATGTTTACGAAGGTTCCCCAACATCAGTTACAAATTTTTTTGCTGTAGTCCCAAAAATTGCAGGAATAGCAGTAATTATTAGATTTATGGACATTCCATTTAAAATGATTTTATCAGAATGGCAACTTATTATAATTTTCTTGTCTATTGCATCGATGATACTTGGAGCAGTTGCAGCAATAGGGCAAAAAAATATAAAAAGACTACTTGCTTACAGCTCAATAGGACACATTGGTTACATACTAGCAGGTATTTCCACAGGAGATACAGATGGTTATTCATCATCATTAATTTATTTAACTATTTATGTTGTAATGAATTTAGGTGCTTTCTCTTGTCTTTATTTTATGAAGATTAACTCAGTATATACAGAAAAAATAGAGGACTTATCGGGTCTTTCAAAAAATAATCCTATATTAGCATTTTCATTTTTAATTATATTTTTTTCATTAGCAGGAATACCGCCATTAGGAGGTTTTTTTGCAAAATTTTATGTCTTTATAGCTGTAATCGAAAGTGAATTATATTATTTAGCAATTGTCGGCTTAGTAACAACAGTTGTTTCTGCATTCTACTATCTTAAAATTATAAAAGTTATTTATTTCGATGAAAACAAAATACAGTTCGATAAAGTGAATGACTTTAATTCTTCTGTTGTAATGATCATTAGCTGTATTTTTCTAGGAACATTATTTTTATATCCTTCACTTTTTAATGGTATTATAAATTCGATTTTTTAATTAATGAAATTTAAATTAATAAAATTGAAGAGCGTTGATAGTACAAATAATTATGCATTAAATTTAATTAAGAAAAAAATTCTTTTTCCAACTATAATCATTGCTGAAAAACAAACAAAGGGAAGAGGGAGAATAAACAATAAGTGGATTTCACTAAAGGGAAATATTTTTATGAGTATAATATTTGAAATTAATAAAAAATACTCTTTAAAAAAAATTACTAATTTAAACTGTCATTTTATTAAACATGCTTTAAAAAAATTTAGCAAAAAAAAAATCGAGATTAAAAAACCAAATGATTTACTTATTGAAAAAAAAAAATTTTGCGGCGTTTTACAAGAAACATTATTTGCAAATGGTAAAAAATTTATTATAGTTGGAATAGGTATTAACGTCTTTAAGAAACCAAACATTAAAAAATATGAAACAACAAATCTATCGCATTTCTCTAGAAGCAAGATTAACAAACAAGTTGTTTATAGATCAATAAAAAATTGTTATGAAAATAATATTGAAAGGTTTTTGTGAAATATATATTACTTGATATAGGCAACACTGAAACAAAGATATTCTATTATCATAAAAAATTTTTAAAAAAAATATTAATTAAATCTAGTCTTATTACCGAAAAAAAACTTAAAACAAAACTTGGGTTTATTATTAAAAAAAAGATAAAAATTAATTACGTTATTTGCTGCAGTGTTGTTCCAAAACTTACGAAAAAAATTAGTAATTTTTTTTATAAAACTTTAAAACTGAAAATTAAAGAAATTAAAACTTTTGAATTGGAAAAATTTATTAAAATTAAGATTAATAAAAAACAAGTAGGATCGGATAGAATTGCCAATGCTATAGCTGTAAACCACAAGAAAAATCATATAGTAATTGATTTTGGTACAGCAACTACTTTTGATGTTATCATAAGGAATCAATATTACGGAGGATTGATCTCACCAGGTATTAATTTGTCTCTTGAAACTTTATTTCTGAAAGCCTCACTTATTAATCCAATTAGTTTAAAAAAGATTAAAACAGTTGTTGGAAAAAATACAAAAAATGCTGTAAGATCAGGGTTCTTCTGGGGGTATATTGGTTTAATCAATAAAATTATTGAGCTGATCATAAAAAAAAATAAGAAAAATTTTAAAATTATACTGACTGGAGGTTTAGCACATTTGTTTCAAAACTCATTAGATTATAAAGTTGAGGTGAACAAAGAATTAACAATGTTTGGACTTTTAAAAATAGCTGAAAATGAATAATGAATTAATATTTTGTCCCTTAGGGGGTGCTGGTGAGATAGGTATGAATATGAACTTATATGCCTATGGTAGTGAAAATAATAAAAAATGGATAATCGTTGACATGGGAGTAACTTTTGCAGATGACTCCATTCCAGGAATTGATTTAATTTATCCTGATCCAGGATTCTTATTAGATAAAAAAAATGATTTGTTAGGAATAGTCTTAACCCATGCACATGAGGATCATATTGGAGCTGTTGCGCACATATGGCCTTTATTAAATTGTGATATATATGCTACCCCTTTCACAGCAATTCTAATAGAAGAAAAGTTTAGAGAGAAAAAAATTGATATATCTAAAAAAATTAAGATAGTAAAATTAAATGGAAATATTTCATTAGGTCCTTTTAACATAGACTTTGTAACTTTGACTCATTCTATATTAGAACCAAACGGCTTAAGCATCAAAACACCAATTGGTACAATTTTGCATACAGGCGATTGGAAAATTGATCCAAATCCATTAATTGGTAAAAATGTTGATGAAAAAAAACTTAAATCTATCGGACAAAAAGGTGTCGTGGCAATGATTTGTGACTCTACCAATGTCTTAAATCCAGGTAGAGCGGGATCAGAATTATCAGTAAGAGAAAGTTTGTTAAATATAATAGATAAACAAAAAAAAAGAATTATAGTTACCTCGTTTGCTTCAAACGTAGCTCGAATGGAGACTATTTTTTATTGTGCAAAAAAAACTGGACGTAGCATATGTCTAGTCGGTAGATCTATGCACAGAATTTATAAAGCTGCTAAACAATGTGGATATCTTTCTGATGTTTTAGAGCCAATAGATGTAAGAGACTCTAGCAAAATTAATAGAAGTAAAATAATTTTTTTATGCACTGGAAGCCAAGGGGAACCAATGGGAGCAATGAGTAGAATAGTTGATGAAACTCATCCCGATGTTTTTATGGAAGAAGGCGATACAGTAATATTTTCTTCTAAAATGATACCCGGAAATGAAAAAAAACTTTACCATTTACAAAATCAAATAGTAAAAAAAAATATAAATCTTATTACTGAAGAAAATGCTTTTGTTCATGTATCTGGACACCCAAACAGAGACGATTTGAAAGATATGTACAGTTGGATAAAACCCAACTGTGTAATACCTGTCCATGGAGAACATAGACATTTAAAAGAGCAAATTTCATTTGCTAAAGAAATGCAAGTTCCATTTTCACTACAAATAGAAAATGGTGATATAATTAAGATAAATCCAAAAAAAAATGCAGAAATCATTGACAAGGCTCCGTCAGGAAAAATGTTTTTAGATGGCAATATAGGAGTAAGTTCTGACTCTCTCTCGGTAAAAGAAAGAAAAAATCTCTCACTTAATGGCTATTTGGAAATAACATTAATTATAACTAACACTGGTAAAGTTAAAAAACCTGTAATATCATTTAAAGGAGTACCTAAAAATGAACAATCAGATGGCATAATCTTTGATTTAGAAGACATGATTTTAAGCACTTGTAAAACTTTTTCAATAAATAATAAAAACCAAGAAAAAAATCTAACAGAGACTATTAAACAAAATTCAAGAAAAATTTTTAGAGAAAAAACAGGAAAAAAACCATACACAAATATAAATTTAGTTAGAATATAATGACACTCACAGGTGCAATAGTAATTTATATAATTATATGGTGGATTGTCTTCTTTTCCTCTTTACCAATTGGAATAACTCAGAATGATAAAAAATTTGAAGAAAATATAAAAGGTATTGATCCTGGGTCACCAAAAAACCCAAATATAGGTAAAAAATTTTTCTATTCAACTTTGATTACTACAATCATTTTTATAATTATACATTATATGGTAAAAGAACAATATTTAAACATTAGAGAACTGTTGGATTAATGTATTTATCAAAACTTTTTTTGCCATTCATCAAAAATCTCCCTTCAGAGGCAACCATAAAATCCCATCAATTGATGTTAAGAACAGGAATGATAAGACAATCAGCTGCAGGAATATATTCGTGGTTACCTCTAGGTTTTAAAGTTATGAAAAAAATTGAAAAAATTGTTAGAGAGGAACAAAATAATGTTGGAGCTCAGGAAATGCTTATGCCAACTATTCAATCAGCAGAAATATGGAAGGAGAGTGGACGGTACAATGATTATGGTGAGGAAATGTTAAGAATACAAGACCGTCAAGGAAGAGAAATGTTATACGGCCCGACCAATGAGGAGCTTATTACAGAAATTTTTAGGACAAGTATAAAGTCCTATAAATCATTACCTCAAATGTTATATCATATTCAATGGAAATTTAGAGACGAGGTAAGACCGAGATTTGGGGTCATGCGTTGTAGAGAATTTTACATGAAAGATGCATACTCTTTCGATATTGACGATATATCAGCAAAAAAATCTTACAACAAAATGTTTTATTCTTATCTTAAAACATTTCAAAGAATGGAATTAAAAGCCATTCCAATGTCAGCTGAAGCTGGACCAATTGGAGGTGACCTATCTCATGAATTTGTAATTTTAGCTGATACAGGTGAAAGTAAAATTTATGCTGACAAAAAAATATTAGAAATTAATCCTGATAGTTATGAAAATAAAGACGAGTCTTTAGAACAAATGAGAGAAAAATATTCAGAAATATATGCTGTAACAGATGAAAAGTTTAAAAAGGAGGAATTCGACAAAATTGTAAAAAAAGAAAATCAATTAAAAACAAAAGGTATTGAAGTTGGACATATTTTTTATTTTTCGGACAAGTATTCAAAACCTTTGAACTGCTCTGTAGATTCTAAAGATGGTAAGAAAACAAACATAAAAATGGGCTCCTATGGTATTGGTGTTTCTAGATTAGTAGCGGCAGTTATAGAGGCAAAATTTGAAAATAATAAAATGAAATGGCCAAAAGAGATTTCACCTTTTGATGTTACCATTATACCGATGATTAACAAAAACAACAAAGACAACTTAAATAAAGCTGAAAAACTTTATAAAGAACTAAAAAAACAAAATATTGACGTATTATTGGACGATACTGATGAGAGTATGTCCAGTAAATTTGTTAAACATGACCTGATAGGAATTCCAAATCAGATTATAATTGGATCAAAATCAATTAATGATAAATTTGAATTTAAAGAGATCAATGGAGAAAGTTCTGTAGTTGATCTACAAAAAATTAAACTTAAACTTAAGAATTAAATTGTTCACAAAATTAGAAAGATTTGTTTCACTTAGAAACTTAAGACCAAAAAAAAAAGAGGGTTTTCTTCAAGTTATTTCAATATTTTCATTTTTAGGAATAATGCTTGGAGTTTCGACATTAATTATAGTCATGTCTGTTATGAACGGGTTCAAAACTGATTTAACGAACAAAATTTTAGGTCTCAATCCACATATAATTATAGAGTCTAATAACAATACAATTAATAGCGAGTACAAAAATGAAATTATCAAACTGTTTCCCAATCTTAAGATTTATGACTCAATTAATGGAGAAGCTATAATTTTAAACAAAAATTATACCACTGGTGTATTGGTAAGGGGTATTTCAAAAAAGGATTTCTTAAAAAGTAAAATTAATAAACAATTAATTGAAGGAGACACAAAAAATATCTCAAAAAATACTGTTGTTATAGGAAATGAACTTGCTTACGATCTTAACATAAAGATAAATGATAAAATAAGTATAATTTCAACATCTCAAATAACTACTCCAATCGGCGCCGTGCCGAAACAAGAAACATTTAAGGTCATCGGAATATTTAATAGTGGTTTTTTTGAATTCGACAAAAAATTAATTTATTTAACTTTGGAAGATGCTGTTATATTTTATAATAAGTCTTTTAATAATATAAATTTGAATATTTACCTCGAGGACCCGTTAAATGCTAATTTGATTAAAAATAAGATAAAAAAGATAGATAAAGATAAGTTCGTTTATTCTTGGTCAGACTTAAATAAATCTTTTTTTAGCGCTCTTAAAGTAGAGAGAAACGTGATGTTTTTAATTTTGACTCTAATCATTATAGTTGCAGCGTTTAATATTATTTCAGGACTTACAATTCTAATTAAAAACAAAACTAAAGAAATAGCTATTTTAAAATGTCTTGGTTTGAGTAATTTTTCGATAAGGAAAATATTTTTTTTAACGGGATTTACAATCGGTTTTTTTGCAACTATCACTGGAATTATATTTGGTATAATTTTTTCTTTATATATTGAAAACATTAGAATATTTCTTTCGGAGGTCTTAAATATTAATATATTTCCATCCGATATCTATATTTTGGATAAAATGCCAAGTGAAATAAGCTTTATATCAATTTCAATAATTTTTCTATTTTCAATTTTGATTACAACAATATCATCGTTACTACCAGCTTATTCGATTTCAAAAAAAAACATAATTAATGCACTTAAATATGAATGATTACTTGATAGAACTAAAAAATATATCAAAAACGTTTTTAAGTGGAGAAAAAAAAATTAACCTTTTTCGTAATCTTAACTTAAAAATTAAAAAAGGAGAGTTAATCGCACTAATTGGTCCGTCTGGATCAGGTAAATCAACATTCCTTCATATGTTAGCTCTTTTAGAACAACCCAATTCTGGAAAAATTTTTTTATCAAAAAAAGAAATTGCAAAAATGTCTGAAAATGAGAGAGATATTTTAAGAAGAAAAGATATTTCAATTATTTTTCAAAATAACAATTTACTTAATGATTTCACTGCTTTGGAGAACGTTTTAATACCATTATTTATTAAAGGCGAAAAAGGAAAAAAAACAAAAGAAAAAGCCTTAAAAATTATGTCAGAGGTAAAATTACAGAATAGATTAAATCATTTTCCTAGTGAACTTTCAGGCGGGGAACAACAAAGAGTTGCTATCGCTAGGGCGTTGATTTCAGACACAAGACTAATATTAGCCGATGAGCCAACAGGTAATTTGGACAGTGCTACGTCACAAAATATCTTTCAATATTTTAAAAAGCTACAAATAAAAGATAAAGCAATTTTATTTGCAACCCATAATAGAGAACTTGCTAACATGGCAGATTATAAGTTGAGTATTTTAAATTCTAAGTTAATAAGAGATAATGGAAAATAATGAATTGCAATTTAACAATTTTAAAATTCATACTCAATATTCTATATGTGAAGGAGCAATTAAAATAGATGATCTCGCAAATTATTGTAAATCAAATAAAATAAAAGTAATAGGAATATGTGATAGCTTTAATTTATGTGGTGCATTAGAATTTTCAGAGAAACTTAGTAAAGTTGGAACCCAACCAATTATTGGAACACAGATCAACTTTAAATTAGGAGACTACGTTTCGAAGATACCATTATTTGCATCTTCTGAGGATGGATTTAAAAACCTTAGTAAGCTTTCTTCTAAAAGTTATATAGAGATAAACCCAACTGAAGACCCTCATTGTGAAATTAAAGATTTATTAGATTTTGACAAGGGTATTATAATTACCTCTGGAGGTGTTAGAGATTTTTTTGGTGGCCTTTTCAAATTAAATAGAATAAATGATCTTGAGAATATAGTTGTATCTATTAAGAAAAAATACTTAGATAGATTTTATCTTGAAATACAAAGACACAATGACATTAATGAAAAAGACTACGAAAATTTTCTGCTCAATATTTCCCTAAAGCACAAAATTCCTATTATAGCATCACAAGAAGTTTATTACTTAAAGGATGATATGGTAGAAGCTCATGATGCGTTGACCTGTATTGGTAATAAAAACCTTGTAATTGATAACAATAGAGAAAAATTAAGTCCAGAACACTATATAAAAAGTATAGATGAATTAAAAGAAATTTATAAAGATATTCCTGAAGCCTTAGAAAATAATTTTAATTTTCCTTTAAGATTCAAGTATAAGTTAAACAAATCCTTACCAAATCTACCTAAGCTTAAAACAGATTCATCTACTTCTATAGAAACTAATTTATCAAATGAAGCTAAGAAAGGTTTACAAAATAGATTGGAAAATTATATTTTTCAAAAGAACAAAAAAAAAACAGAAATAGAAATTAAAAAAATTTACCTTGATAGATTAAATCATGAGCTAGAAATTATTAACTCAATGAACTATGCTAGTTATTTTTTAATTGTATCAGATTATATTAAATGGTCTAAAAAAAACAGTATACCCGTTGGTCCAGGAAGAGGATCAGGTGCGGGATCTCTTGTTGCATATAGTCTTGAAATAACTGACCTAGACCCAATTGAATTTGACTTAATTTTTGAAAGATTTCTTAATCCAGATAGAATTTCAATGCCTGATTTCGATATAGATTTTTGTGAAGATAAAAGAGATAAAGTATTTGAGTACCTTAAATCAAAGTATCAAGAAGGTGTTGCTCACATCATTACTTTTGGTAAATTCAAAGCGAGAATGGCACTCAGAGATGTTGGAAGAGTGTTGGGATTATCATATGGTCATGTTGATAGAATTTGTAAAATGATACCTTTTGATCCCTCTAGACCTTTAACACTAAAGGAGTCAATTGATAGGGAACCAAGATTTAAAGATGAAATTAAAAAGGATGCAAGAGTTGACAAATTAATTGAACTATCTCTCAAAATCGAGGGATTAAATCGAAATATGGCAACTCATGCAGCAGGAGTAGTAATAGCAGGTCAAAATTTAACAGAACAGATACCTTTGTATAAAGATCATTCATCTAAATTACCTCTGCCTTCAACGCAATTTGATATGTACTCCTCTGAAAATGCTGGGTTAGTAAAATTTGATTTATTAGGACTAAAGACATTAACAGTCATAGATAAAACATTAAAAATGTTAGAAAAAAAAGGGAAAGTAATTAAAATTAAAAACATAAGTCTTTCAGATAAGACTGTCTACGAATCCCTTTCTACTGGAAATACTACAGGATTATTTCAACTTGAAAGCACTGGTATGCGAGAGGCGATAAAACAAATGAAGCCAAATAAATTTGATGATATTATTGCTTTGGTAGCTTTATATAGACCTGGTCCTATGAGCAATATTCCAATTTACAATGAGTGTAAAAATGGAAATAGAAAACCTGACTATATACATCCATCACTAGAAAAAATTTTAAAACCGACTTATGGTATCATAATTTATCAAGAACAAGTCATGCAGATAGCACAAACTCTTGCAGGATTTTCAGCAGGTGAGGCAGATATTTTAAGAAGAGCCATGGGGAAGAAAAAAAGATCTGAATTAGAAAAACAAAAAGAAAATTTTGTTAATGGAGCAGTAAAGAAAGGTATTAAAAAAGATTTGGCAAATTATATATTTACCAAGATAGAACCATTTGCTGAGTACGGTTTTAATAAAAGCCATGCTGCAGCATATGCACTTATTGCCTATCAAACTGCATATCTAAAAACCTATTATAAAGAGGATTTTATTGCAGCAACAATGTCAACAGAAATGAACAACACAGACAAACTCAGAGAATTTGTTGAAGAACTTAAAAGATTAAAAGTTGAAGTTGTGAGACCAAATATTAATCTTTGTGACTCAGATTTTAAAACCGAAACCAATAAAATTTTTTATGGCTTAAGCGCGATTAAGAACGTAGGATATGAGGCAATAACAAACATAGTGAGTGAAAGAAAAAAAAAGGGTCCATTCAAAAATATTAATGATTTTATAAGAAGAATTGATCCGAAAGATGTAAACAAACTACAACTTGAGGGTTTAGTAAAATCAGGTTCTTTAGATTGCTTAGAAAATAATAGAAAAAAAATATTTTTTTCTATACCAAAAATAATCACAAGTATTAAGTATTTTCATGAGGATAAGATTAATAAACAAAAAAACTTGTTTGAGGATGCTAATCAAGATGAAGAAATATTCAATTATTCAACAAAAGACACTTGGTCTAAAAAAGAATTTTTAATTGAAGAATTTAAATCTTTAGGGTTTTATATTTCTGACCATCCATTGAGTGAATTCAAAAGTTTATTTTCTGAGTCTAACATTGTTTCCTATAAAGATTTTTTAGCAAATGAAAAAAGTGAAGGATTTGTTGCTGGCACGTTGATGTCTATACAAGAAAAAAAAACTTCAAAAGGTTCCCCGTACGCTATTTTAAAGTTTAGCGATGAGGCAAGTGAATTTGAACTTTTTATTTTTTCGGAGATACTTATTCAGAACCGTGAGATATTGAAAGAGTCCGACTCTTTTATTCTTACAATACTGAAAGATAATGTAAGTTCTGAAAATTCACAGAAAAGGGTAAATGTTAAAAAAATTCTTCCTTTAAATGAAATGATAAATAAAGTTTATCATTCAATTTCAATAGAGCTTAATGATAATTACAACTTACATGAATTAAAAGAATTTTTGAAAGATAAAGGAGAAACAAAAATAAAAATCATCATCCCATATAATGATAAAAAAATTACATTAAGCTTGGAAAAGGACAGAAAGTTTGATTTAAAGCTATTTAACGCCATTAAAAACAAGGAATACGTAAGAAAAATCTCATTTTAACTAGTTGATTTTTATTTTGAATGAATGTAATTAAATTCTTATTTCGCACACAGTAATTTGGCGAGAGCCTTCCGGTCCATTTTGATATGGAAAAACTGTGGTGGATTAACCGGTAAATTATGAACATACCAGAAGTAAATATAAAACAACTATTGGAAGCAGGTGTGCACCTGGGACACAAAACGTTGAGATGGAATCCAAAAATGAAAAAATATATTTTTGGAGAAAAAAACTCTATTCATATTATAGATCTTACTCAAACTGTTAATTTTATTAAAAGCGCTTTATCAGAACTCCATAAAAAAATTTCTAATGGAGGTAAGGTTTTGATAGTATCTACAAAAAAACAAGCCTCTGAACAGGTAAGTATTCTTGCAAAAGAAACTAATCAATATTTTGTAAATTATAGATGGTTAGGTGGCATGCTTACAAACTGGAATACAATTCAAAACTCAATTAAGAGATTAAAAAATTTAAAAAAACAATTATCTGAGGAAGATACTGGGTTTACAAAAAAAGAACTTATCAAATTTGGAAAAGAAAAAGAAAAACTTCAAAGATCTTTGGGTGGAATTGCAGAAATGAAAAAAATTCCCGACATAATTTTCATCATTGATACAAATATTGAGTCATTAGCTGTAAATGAGGCAAGAAAATTAAAGATACCAATAATTGCAGTTTTAGACTCAAACTCTGATCCATCTGGTATTTATTATCCTATACCAGGGAACGATGATGCTAGAAGATCTATCAATCTTTATTGTGAACTCCTTAAAAACACTATCATAGACGCTGAAAAAAATATCGAAAAACAAGATAAAAATGAAAAAAAAAGTTTAGCGAATAAAAATAAAATTTCTGAAAAAAAATAAGCAATGAGTCAAATTGACGAAGTAAAAAAATTAAGGAAACTTTGTGGAGCAGGATTTAACGATTGTCTGTCCGCTTTGAAAGAAGCCAATGGCAATATTGAAGAAGCTTTAGAAATTTTAAGAGTAAAAGGAATCTCTAAAGCGTCGAAAAAAATGTCTAGAGATGCTAGCGAAGGTGTAATAGCAATATCTGGTGATAATGACCAAACTTCCATCATTGAAGTAAATTGTGAGACAGACTTTGTAGCAAAAAATGAGGATTTTATAAAATTTACAAAAGAATTAAGTGAGGCCAACAACATATTAGAATCTGATCTGGATAAACTTAAATCTTATAAAATGAGTAATAATAAATCTGTGGAAGATAATATTGTAGCATTAATTTCAAAAATCGGGGAGAAAATAACTATTGGAAGGTTAAAAACCCTCAAATCTTCTGGCAGTAAAAATTATTCCTACCATCATACTGTAGTGAAAGATAATCTTTCTAAGCTTGGTGTTATTGTGAATCTTAAATTCAAAAAAGAAACAAACGAAATCAATCTCTTTGGAAAACAACTTAGTATGCATATTGCAGCCTTAGATCCAATAGCACTGGACACCTCTTTAATTGATCAAGATTTGCTTAAAAAAGAAAAAGAGTTAATAGAAAAGGAATTAAAAAACTCCAACAAGCCAAAAGAAATTATAGAAAAAATAAGTTTGGGCAAAATAAAAAAATTCAAAGAAGACAATTCACTAATGTCACAAAATTGGGTGATGGACCCAAATCAAACAGTAGAAAAAGTATTAAAAAATATCGATAAAGATTTAAAAATTATTGATTTTGTAAGGTTTAAAATTGGATAATTTAAATTTATGAGCTCAGAATTTAATAGTAAAAATGTCTCTTCTAAGATGGAAAAAACCATTTTTTCTTTTAATAAAGATTTAATTACATTGAGAACCGGTAGAGCAAATGTATCAATGTTGGATAAAATAAGAGTAGATGTTTACGGACAACAAATGCCAATTAATCAGCTAGCAACAGTTTCTGCTCCTGAATCTAGGCTTATTACAATTCAAGTATGGGACAAGTCTAATTGCAATTTAATAGACAGCGCTTTACAGAAGTCTGAATTAGGAATTAATCCGCAAATTGACGGACAAATAATTCGATTAAGAATTCCTGATTTAACAGAGGAGAGAAGAAAAGAACTTATAAAGATCTTAAAAAATATGGGGGAAAAAAGCAAAGTATCTATTCGTAATATCAGGAGAGAGGCAAATGATGATCTCAAGGCTAAATTAAAAGAAAAGAAAATCTCTGAAGATGAAAATATTAATTATGAAAAAAATATACAAAACCTAACAGATGAATTTGTAAAAAAGATTGAAAAAATTATAGAGGATAAGGAAAAAGAAATTTTGCAAATATGAATAAAATAAATCATGTTGCATTTATCATGGACGGAAATGGAAGATGGGGAAAAAAAAAGAAGAAAAGGAAGAAATTTTGGTCATTACATTGGCGTTCAAACATTAAAAAAAACTGTTGAAAGCGCAATTAAATTAAAGATACCCACTTTAACTTTTTATGTCTTTTCAACAGAAAATTGGAAGAGACCAAAAAAAGAAATTAATTTTTTACTAAAATTAATTAGAGATTATTTTATTAAAGAATTAAATAATGTAATAAATCAAGGAATTAAGATTAAGATATTAGGTAACAAAAATAAATTGCCTTTAAAGTTAGTTAGAACCTTAAGATTAACTGAAAAAAAAACAATTAAGAATAAAAAAATTAATGTGAATCTCGCAATTAACTATGGTTCAAAAAGTGAAATAATTTCATCCTTTAAAAAGATTAAAAAAAATGATTTTATTAACGAAGGTCAAGTAAGTAGAAATTTATCGACTAAAAATTTCCCTGATCCTGATATATTAATAAGAACAGGTGGAAAAAAAAGGTTAAGTAATTTTATGCTTTGGCAATTGGCTTATACTGAGATTTTTTTTTTAGATAAGCTTTGGCCTGATTTTAATAATCAAGATTTAAAAAGAGTTTTAATAAAATTTAAAAATATAAAAAGAAACTTTGGGAATATATAGATGAGTTTAGAAATAAAAAAAAGAGTAATAACCTCTATAATTTTATTTTTCTTTTTATCATTGATGTATTATTCCAGTTTTATATTTGTTTATTTTCTGATTATATTATTTGTTTTTTCTGTAATCGAATTCTTAAATATCTCAAATTTAATATTTAAAAGGAAATTTTTTATAAAAATATTTACAAATTCTTTATTTATTTTTTATTTTTTGTTTATATTTAGTCTTTTATTGCAATTTTCAATTTTCTACAATCTCAAAATAATTCTTTTTTCAATATTATTAATTTGTATTGTATCCGATATAGGTGGTTATATTTTTGGAAAAAAAATTAAAGGTCCAAAATTAACAAAAATAAGTCCAAATAAAACCATAGCTGGAAGCGTAGGTTCACTAATTTTATCTTCAATAACATCAATCGTCATTTTTAATTTTTTAATAAATGAAATAACTTTTAAAACTTTCTTTTTAGGAATTTTAATTTCCATATTTGTGCAAATAGGAGATTTATTTTTTTCTTATTTAAAAAGACAAGCTAAATTAAAAAACACAGGAAATATTTTGCCAGGACATGGGGGAATTTTAGATAGAATAGATGGAATTATATTTGGTATGCCTGTAGGATTAATTTTATTTATAATAGTTCACTAAAATGAAACGATCTCTTTGTATATTGGGTTCTACCGGTTCCATTGGAAAATCATCATTATATTTAATTAATAAATATAAAAGTTTATTTGACGTGCAAATATTAATGGCTAATTCAAATTTTAAACTCATTTGTGAGCAGATTAAAAAATATAAGCCAGAATATTATATTATTAATGATTATAACATATATTTACAGGTTAAAGACAAATTTAAAAATAACAAAATAAAGATAATCAATACAATCACAGAATTAAAACTCCGAAAAAAAATAGATATAGTTATTTCCTCAATTACGGGTATTGCAGGATTAAAACCCACTCTATATATGATTAAATTTACAAAAAAGATACTTTTAGCTAACAAAGAGTCAATTATTTGCGGTTGGAAACTTATTGAAAAAGAATTAAAAAAAAATAAAACAAAAATTGTCCCTATAGACTCTGAACACTATTCATTAAAAATCTTATTAGAGAATAACCCAGAAGATATTGAAAAAATCTATATTACAGCTTCAGGAGGTCCTTTCTTGAATAAAAAAATAAAGAAGGTTTCTATCAAGGATGCAATTAAACATCCAAGATGGACGATGGGAAAAAAGATATCAGTGGATTCTGCTACTATGATTAACAAAGTTCTTGAGTTACAAGAGGCCAGGATATTATTTTCAAATGTAAAAAATAAAATTGATATAATAATTCATCCTGAGTCTCTGGTTCATGCTATAATTTTATATAAAAACGGTTTGAGCAATATGCTGTATCATCAACCTGACATGAAAATACCATTAGCTAATGCAGTCTTTAATAGAAGAGTAGTAATTAACAAAATATTCAAAAAGAAAAATAAAAAAAATTTTATAGAGGGAAAGTTTAATTTTTTAAAAATCAATAAGTACAATTTCCCTTCTATAAAATTTATGAAACTAATTGATGAGTATCCAAGTTCGCCAATAATATTAAATGCAGGAAATGAAATATTAGTTGATTTGTTTTTGAAAAAAGTTATTCAATTTAAGTCAATTATAGCCTATTTATCGTCACTTTTGAGAGATAAAAATTATAAAAAATATGCTATAAAAAAACCACAGAACATTAAGGAAATACTTATTATCGATAATTGGGCTAGAAAAAAAATAATTGAAAAAGTGAATATCAAATGAAAATAAAATTAATAATATATTTTTTTTTAAGTTTTTTCTTATTAAATAATTCATTCGCAGAAAATGCAAAAATAATTATATCAGGAAATGAGAGATATGATAATGAAACTATCATTGTTTATGGTGAAGTAAGTTCAAAAGAAAAGTACGGTAAAAATGATATTAATTCTATACTTAAAAATTTATATTCAACAAATTTTTTTGAAAATGTTGATGTTTCATTTGAAAACAAAGTTTTAAAGATTACTGTTAGAGAATACCCAATTATAACGACCATAAATATAGAGGGTGAAAAAACTCAAAAATTTAAAGATTTAATTACTGAAAGATTAATTTCAAAACAAAAAGGCCCATTTATTAAAGAGTATTTAGAAAAAGATATTTCAATAGTAAAATCTGTTTACGAATTTTTAGGTTTCAATAGAGCAGAAATTGATGCGAAATACAAAGAACTTGCAAACAACCAAGTTGAGGTTTTCTTTTTTGTGGAAAAAGGAGAGAGATTAAAAATAAGTAAAATTCAATTTATTGGAGATAAAAAAATTAGAGACAAAAGATTGAGAGATATAATTGTTTCGGAAGAAAATAAATTTTGGAAGTTCATTACTAAAAATACAATATTAAATAATAAAAACATTGAACTAGATAAAAGGCTTTTATCGAATTATTATAAATCTATAGGATACTATGATGTTAAAGTTTTATCTGAGAGTGTTACGATAGATGAAGAGGGCGTAAAACTTATCTATAATATTAGTTCTGGTTTAAGATACCGTGTAAATAAGATATCAACAAATATTGATCAAGCCTTAGATAAGAATGTATTTTTAGAAATAAATAAGGAATTTAATAAAGTAATTGGAGATTTTTATTCACCATTTAAAGTAAAATCAATTTTAGATGAGTTAGATCGTATAATAAACTCAAATGATCTACAATTTGTTCAACACTCTGTTAATGAGATAGTTTCGACTGAAGGAATTGAGCTAAAAATAAATATATTTGAAGGTGAAAAAAATACCATCGAAAGAGTGAATATTTTAGGGAACTCGGTTACTAACGAAGATGTAATTAGATCTGAGCTATTGCTAGATGAAGGTGATCCTTTTAATCAGCTTAAATTAGATCAATCAATATCAGAATTAAAAGCAAGAGGGATTTTCTCTGAAGTAAAATCAAAAGTTACTTCAGGAACAGAGAAAGATCTAAAAGTAATTGAAATTATTGTAGATGAAAAACCAACTGGAGAAATTACTGCTGGAGCCGGTGTTGGATCAGATGGAAGTACAGTAGCTTTTGGAGTAAAGGAAAATAATTGGCTCGGTACTGGTGTTAAGCTCTCTTCTTTTCTTGAAATTGATGAAACAAAAGTTAAGGGAGAATTACGATTTAATAACCCCAACTTTGATTATACTGGTAATGCATTAGCATTTAATGTGGGTGCTGTAACAAACGATAGAGAGGATTCTGGATATAAAAATAATACAATCTCTTTGGGTACAAGCATTGATTTTGAGCAATATAGAAACATTTTTATACGCCCTGGGATATCTTTAATTTCTGACGATTTAACAGTAGAAAGTAAAGCATCCGACTTATTAAAAAAGCAGGCTGGCACCTACAGCGAGTTGGGTATAAATTATGCGATAAGACGAGATGAAAGAAACAGAGCTTATATGCCAACTAAGGGATACGTAACAAGTTTTTATCAAAGTCTTCCAGTTGTTTCCGATAATGCTTCAATCAAAAATGTCTTCACGCTCAGTAATTATAAATCCATTAACGAAAATTTAGTTGGAACATTTAAGCTATATGGCGCAGCAGTAAATAGTCTAGATGACAGCAAGGATGTAAGAATTAGCAAAAGAATCAACGTACCACCAAACAGGCTCAGAGGTTTTAAAAGAAATAAAATAGGTCCAGTTGATGGGAGTGATTATATTGGGGGGAATTATGTCTCTGCAATTAATTTTGAAGCACTGCTTCCAAATTTGTTACCAAATTCAAGTAATGCTGATGTAAGTTTATTTCTTGATTTTGCTAATGTATGGGGAGTAGATTACAGCGATGTTTTGGATGACTCTTATAAAGTGAGGTCTTCAACAGGTTTGCAAACAAATTGGTTATCTCCTATAGGACCGCTTTCATTTACTCTGTCGACTGCTTTATCGAAGAAATCAACTGACCAATCGCAAGGTTTTAAATTTAACCTAGGAACAACTTTCTAAAAAAATGAAAAAATTTTTTTTTTACAATTCTTTTATCTATATTTTTCAGTGTTAATGCACTTAGAGCGGAAATAATTTATTTTGTAGATTTCTCTTATGTCTTAAATCAAAGTAAAGCTGGAAAAGAAGCACAAGAATATTTAAAAAAAAAGATTAAAACTGAAAATGAAAACTTTTCTAAAATGGAGAAAAAAATTTTGGAGGATGAAAAGGCGTTAATAGCCAAAAAAAATGTTTTAAAAAATGAAGAATATAAAAAACAGTTAACAGAGCTTAGACAGAGGGTAGCAACAATCCAATCGAATAAAAGAAATTTTATTGCCAGTATTGACAAAAAAAGATCTGATTCAAGAAAAAAACTTTTGAGTGTGTTGAACCCTATAATGAAAAATTATATGAAGACTAATAATATCAAAATACTTGTTGATAAGAAGAATGTTCTTTTAGGTGATAGCAGCTTAGAAATAACGAAACAAATAACAGATTTACTAAATAAAGAAATTAAATCGCTCAATTTGAATTAGCCTAGGAGGATAGGATTGTTTTTTAAAAAAAAAAAACCTATTAAACTTTCAAAAATGTTTCCAAAGAAATCTTTTGATAGTGATGTATTCATAAAAGATGTTAAGACTCTAGATAAAGCAAACGAGAACGATATATCTTTTTTTGAAAATGTTAGATATAAAAAATACGCGCAAATTACCAAAGCTGGTGCGTGTATCACTTCTGAAAAATTATCACATTTTCTACCAAAAAAATGTATTAAAATTAATGTAAGAAATGTATTGTTCGATCTAGCAACAATTTTAAAACAATTTTATCCTACGGCTGATGTTGACAGTCTCGACGAAACAGTTAAAGAGGCAAAAAAAAAGTAAATATTCTAAAGTAAGCTTTGGAAATAATGTTTTATTAGGAAATAACGTAAAAATTGGTAAACACACTTTAATTGGGAGCAATAATGTTATCGAACAAAACGTAATCATAGGGGAAAAAGTGATAATTGGATCAAACAATCATTTTAAAAACTGCATAATTGATAATAATGTAGTAATTCAGAGTGGATGCAACATTGGTTTAAAGGGTTTTGGATTCTTACCAATAAAGGGAAAAAATTTAAAAATGTCTCACATTGGTAGAGTATTAATTTCCGAAAATGTTGAGATTGCATCAGGTTGTACGATAGATAGAGGGTCAGTAAGTGACACTATAATCGGAAAAAATACTTACTTAGATAACCAAGTTCATGTAGCGCATAATGTTAAAATAGGAAATAATTGTATGATCGCAGGCCAAGTAGGAATTGCAGGAAGTAGCACTATTGGAGATAATGTCTCCATCGGTGGTCAGGCTGGTATCTCAGGTCATTTAAAAATTGGTAATAATGTCAAAATTGGTGGAGGGAGTGGAGTAATAAAAGACATAGAGGATAATCAAATGGTAATGGGATATCCAGCTGTGCCTTTAAAAGAATTTTTAAAGAAAAATATTAAAGATTAAAATGAGAGAAACTGAAATAGATAAAAAAAAAATTGAAAAGCTTTTACCGCATAGAGAGCCAATGTTATTAATCGATAAATTAATTAACATAATTCCATTAAAATCAGCTACTGCAATAATGTATGTAAAAAAAAATGGTTTTTATGTTCAGGGACATTTTCCAAATCAGCCTGTTTTGCCCGGAGTTTTAATAGTAGAAGCTTTTGGTCAAGCTGCAGCTGCTTTAACAGCTCATGGCATAGATCCTAAAGAATATGCAAATAAGCTCGTTTATTTAATGAGTGTTGAAAAAGCAAAATTTAGGAATCCAGTAATACCTGATTGTGAATTAAATTTAGACATTGAGGCAATTAGGTCTCACGGCAGAGTATGGAAATATAAAGGGACTGCGAAAGTTAATGGTAAAAGAATGGCAGATGCTGAGTGGTCAGCAACAATAGTAGATAGAAAAAATGATTGATAAATTAAGTTTAATAAGCTCCAAAGCAAAAATTGCCAAAAACGTTAAGATAGGTCCTTTTTGTTTTGTTGGAGAGGGTGTTACTTTATCAGAAAATGTAGAATTGATATCAAATGTTCACATAGAGGGAAATACTATAGTGGGAAAAGGAACTAAAATATTTCCATTTGCTAGCATAGGAACTCAGCCACAAGATCTTAAATTCGAGGGTGAAGTTAATAGTTTGGTAATTGGCGAAAACAATATTATTAGAGAATATGTCACAATTAATCCAGGAACAAAAGGTGGGGGCTTAAAAACTGAGATAGGAGACAATTGTTTGCTTATGATATCTTCACATATTGCACACGATTGTAAAATTGGAAACAATGTGATCATAGCTAACAATGTTCCGCTAGGCGGGCACGTAACAATTGAAGACTCAGTAATTATTGGGGGAAATTCAGCAGTTCAACAATTTACTAGAATAGGAAGATTGGCAATGATTGGAGGCATGACCGGAGTGTTAAAAGATGTAATACCATTTGGATTATCTATCGGTAATAGAAATTATTTACAGGGTTTGAATCTGATAGGTTTACGAAGAAAAAAATATGATAATCAAAAAATTATTGAGCTTAATCAAGCTTATAAAGAGATATTTAACACAAAGGATCTTCATAAAAACTTAGATAAGATTAACGGTAAATTTAAAAGTAATGAGTTAATTAATGAGGTAATTTCTTTTATTGTTAAAGATAAAAAGAGACCTATTTGCACTCCAGAAGATTATTAATATATGATTGGTTTAATTTTTGGAGAAACTGAATTTCCAAAAGAAATTTTAAAAAAAATAAAAAAAATAAAGATAAAATATCTAATAATTGATTTAACAAACAAAAATGAATTTAAAAAAGATAAGAATTCTTATCATGTTAAAGTCGGACAATTTGGTAAAATAATTCAGATTTTAAAAAAAAATAATTGTAAAAAAATTATCTTCGCTGGAAAAGTGAAAAAACCAAATTTTAAAATATCAAAATTTGATCTCAAGGGAGTCTTTTATCTACCAAGAATAATTAAAAGTTCTAAATTGGGCGATGCAGCATTATTGAGTGAAATAATAAAAATTTTTAGGAGTCAAAAAATTCAAACTTTAAATTCATTAACTTTTAATCCTGAGCTTACTTTAAAAAAAAATAACTATACTAAATTGAGACCAAACAGTAATGACTTTAGAGATATTAAAAAAGCAATTATAATACTTAATAATCTTGGAAAATATAATTATAGCCAGGGCGCAGTAGTAAGAAATAATAAATTAATAAAAATCGAGGGTAAAAATGGAACACAAGCTATGCTCAGAGCTTGTAAAAATAAAAAAAATAAGATGGATGGTGTTCTTGCTAAATTTCCAAAAAAAAAACAAGATTTAAGAATAGACTTACCAACAATAGGCTTAGAAACCATAATGCAATGTAAAAAAGCTAGATTAAAAGGGATTGTTTTAAAAGGTAATCAAAATATTGTTTTGAATAAAAAAAAATGTATTAGTTTTGCTAATCAAAACAAAATGTTTATTAAAGTTTTATAAATAGATGAAAAAAATATTTATACTAACCGGGGAACCATCGGGTGATAAATTAGCAGCTCAAGTTGTAAAAAATCTCAATAAAGATAACATAGATTTACAATTTCTTTGTTTGGGAGGAGAACATCTGAAAAGACTTGGAATAAATTCTATTAAAGAATTAAATGATGTAACATATCTTGGTTTTACAAAAGTATTTTTAAATATATTTAAAATTAAAAAAAATATTAAAGAAACAGCTAATCAAATTATAAAGTTTAACCCCGATATTCTTTTTTCAGTCGATAGTCCTGATTTTACATTAAGAGTAGCTGAAATAGTAAAAAAAATGGCGCCTAAAATTAAAACTATTCATTTTGTTGCTCCACAAGTGTGGGTTTGGAGAGAAGGTAGAGTAAAAAAAATTAAAAAGTTTATAGACCACATTCTTTTACTTTTTAAATTTGAAAAACAATATTTTGAAAAAGAAAATGTTAGTTGCAAGTTTGTTGGCCATCCTTTACTAGAAAAGAGCAATGAAGCCAAAATTGATATTGGTCAAATTATTGGAAAAAATAAAGCGATAATCTCAATTTTTCCAGGAAGCAGAATTTCAGAGATGGAGGTATTGATGCCAATATTGATCAATTTTATCAAATTGATGAACTTTAAATATCAAGACTTCTTATATGTATTTCATACAACTCAGGACCTTAGAAATAATTTGGAAAATATTTTAAAAAAATCAAATATAGATAATTACGATATTGTTAGTGATGAAAAAATTAAAGGTTACATTATTGAAAGATCTATCTTTGCAATTACAAAGTCAGGCACTATATCTTTAGAAGTAAGTTATAAAAAAATTCCGTCAATAGTGATCTATAAAATTAATTTAATTAATTTTTTATTAGTCAAATTTTTAGTAAAGGTTAAATATGTAAACATTATAAATATAGCTGCAGATAAGATGATAATACCTGAGTTACTTCAATCAAATTGTAATCCAGATAGCATCTTTCAAATGGTTTCGAGCTTTATGGAGAATACAAAAAAAATGTCAGATCAAACTGAGGAGACTCAAAAAGTTTTAAAAGAATTTACAACAAAAACTTCTCCCTCAGAAAATGTAGCAAACTTTCTAAAAGCCCATATTTGACCAATTGTCGTTTTCTTGAAACTTTTTTAATTCTTTTTTTGAAACTGGCCTAAATATATAATAGGCTAAAAAAATTAAGATAGTAATTATAAATAAAATTGTCATCATTTAAAAATATTTTTTTGCTCCTTTTAAATAGGCACATTTTTCACAAAAAAGATTTATTTCAGGTATTCTATCACTATCCAACAATTTTTTCATCTTAATAATTTGACTTTCTATCCATAAAGTATTCGTAGAATATGGGATAAGATAAGTCTTAAATGTTATATTTTCATTAAAACTATTTATATTCTTTTCAGCGTTACAAACCAAAAAATAACTTAAATTTGAAACTTTTAATTTCATTTTTCTTAAAATGTAAACATAAATATCCATCTGTAACTTGTAACTCCTGCGCCATGTAGAGTCTAAATAAGATGTGACAGCAACAGGATAGTTCGAAGACTGTGCTTTATAATCTACAACAACCAATTCTTTTTTTTTTAAATCAAACCATATGTCATCGATACCGCCATGTAAAATTAAGTTAGTATTTTTATCCAAGTAGGAAATCCCTCCTTTTAATGAATTTCTCCAAGTATTTAAATCTTTATGTTCAAATGGCACGAAGTCTAATTTATTTTTAATCATAATTGGATGAGGTTTTTGTTTAGATCTGAATATATCAAATTCTTTTTTTAGCAGTTCATCAACAGTATTATTTAATGTATAAGGGGGGGTTGACGGTTCTTTTAAACCTTTAACTCTGTCTAAATAAAAACATCTTTTGCAATTTAAAAAATCAAAAAACTTTGATCTACTAATTTTAAATGGAGTACTAGTATCTTTATTATAAATAGAACTTTTTCTCACTCGAAAAGATTTTACTTCACTCATTATATATTATTTAATCTCTTAATCACTTCTCTTTTATCTAAAGACATAATGATATCGTATATACCTGGTCCGAACCTTGAACCAATTAATGCTATTCTCAAAGGTTGTCCAACCCCTTTAAAATTCGTATTATGTTTAACAATCAAAGACTTCACCATTGGCTCTAAATTTTCTTTATTAAAAGAATCTATTTTTTCGTACTCCTTTATAAAGTCTTTCACTATTTGTTTTGATGAATCATTTAAAAGTTTTCTATCATCTGGACTAATTTCAACCTTATCATTAATTATGTATTGAGTATTTTTCCAAATATCTTCTAACGTTTTGGCCTTATTTTTTAAAAATTTTATAGATTGTAAAATAGTCATTTCTTTAGACTGATTAAATGGTTTTTTGTAACTAGAGACATATTTTTTTAAGAGATTAAATAATTCTTTTTCATCTATTGTTTTTATATATGTTTCATTTATTGAATATATCCTCGACATGTCAAGTTTTGATGGAGACTTTCCAACACCTTTCAAGTCAAATAAATTTATACTTTCTTGTATAGTAAAAATTTCTTTGTCTTTATGAGACCATCCTAGTCTTAATAAATAATTTCTCAAGGCATCTGATAAAATTCCAATCTTCATATAATCTTCGAGAGTAGAAGCGCTATCTCTTTTAGACAACTTTTTTCCTTGTTCACTATGAATTAAAGGAATATGTGCAAACTCTGGAGTTTTCCATCCCATCGCATCATAAATTTGTTTTTGTTTAAATGAGTTAATCATATGGTCATCTCCTCTAATTACATGTGTAATTTTCATCTCATGATCGTCAACAGTTGCTGATAATTGATATGTCGGAGATTTATCTTTTCTTAAAATAACAAAATCTTCAATTGTAGAATTAGATATATTCCTTTCGCCCTGGACTAAATCTTTTATAATTGTATTTCCTGATATTTTACTTTTAAATCTTATTACAGGTTCAACTCCATCGGGTATTTTTAAATCGTTGGCATCTCTCCATTTTCTGTTATAGATATAAGGTATTCCTTGTTGCTTACATTTTTCTTTTTGGTCGTTGATTTCTTTTTCTGAACAATAACACTTATATGCGAAACCTTTTTTTAATAATTCCTCTACTATTTCTACATGTTTTTTAATATTTTTGGATTGAATATATTCATTACCATCGTGCTTAATCCCCAACCATGCTAGCGATGATATTATTTGACTTTTAAATTTTTCTTTAGATCTCTCTTTATCTGTATCTTCAATTCTTAGAAAATAACTACCTTTATTTTTTTTTGCTAACAACCAGTTGAACAATGCAGTTCTTATGCCACCAATATGTAATGGACCAGTTGGAGAGGGTGCAAACCTACAAATAAAAGACATTTAAGATTTTTAGACTATTTTAGTGGAATTTTCTATATAAAGAAATAAGTTTTCCTTGTATCTTAATCCGATTTGAAGCATATATTTTTGTACCGTAGTTTTTATTTGCTGCTTCCAAAGCAATAGTTTTACCTTTTTTTCTAATTCTTTTAAGTGTTGCCTCTTCATCATCAATTAATACTACTGCGATTTCCCCATTATCAGCTGTTGAAGATTTTTTAATAATAACTGTGTCACCATCGTGTATCCCAGCTTCAATCATAGAGTCTCCTTTTACCTTTAGACCAAAATGCTCTCCATTGTTTTGTAAGTCAGAAGGCAAAACTACCTTGTCAACTTCCTGTTGTATGGCTTCGATGGGCGTCCCCGCAGCTATACTTCCCAGAACTGATACCTTAGAAGATTTACCCTCAGTTTTATCTAACCCACCTTTTATAATACTGGGTGTAAAAGAGTTAAAAATATCGTTAGCACTTGCATTTTCTGGTAACTTTACTACTTCTAAAGCTCTGGCTTTATGAGCTAATCTTTTTACAAAACCTCTTTCTTCCAAGGCAGAAATTAGTCTATGAATACCTGATTTCGACTTAAGGTTGAGCGAGTTTTTCATTTCTTCGTAAGATGGAGATATTCCAGAAGACCTAATTTTCTTGTTTATATAAATTAATAAGTTTTTTTGTTTTTTTGTAAGCATAGAACAAACCTCGTACATCTATGTTCTACAAAAGTTCTTTTAAAATTACAACTCTTTATAAAGGGCAAATTTATTGGGTAATTTGTGTTATTTTTCTCATTAATTCACCTGGATTGTCAGATTTTAAAAGTGATTCTCCAATCAGGAAATTTTTAATACCTGTTTTGTCAAAAATATACTTTGCGTCAATATCATTTTTAATACCACTTTCAGATATTAAAGGTTCATTATGAGATTTTAAAACATTAAAAATTGAAATTGTATTATCTATCGATACTTGTAAAGTTTTTAAATTTCTATTATTGATGCCAATTAGAGCTTCATTATATTTTAAGGCAGCTTCAGCCTCCCTTTGATTATGAACTTCAACTATTACAGATAAATTATATTTTAAAGCTTCAGAATATATCTCATCAGCTTGTTTTTCACTTAAAGCTGATAAAATAATTAATATACAGTCACATCCATAACTTTTCGACAAAATAACTTGATAAGGATCTATAAAAAAATCCTTTGCTAAAATTGGTATTTCAAATATTTTTTTTATATCTTTTATATGATTTAAGTTTCCTAAGAAAAACTTTTCTTCAGTTAGAACAGAAAGACAAGTTGCACCATTATCAATGTACATCTTTGCAATATCTAAATGATTAAAATTATCTTTTATAATACCAGCAGATGGGCTAGCTTTTTTTATTTCTGAAATTAAAGAAACACCTCTATTTTTTCGAATAGTATTTTTGAAATTATAAAATTTACACTCATTAATATTTTTTTCTAATATATCTAAAGATTTTTCTTTTTTTATAAAATCTAAAGTTTTTTTTTTATTTTTAATTATTTCTTCTAATATATTTTTCATCATAATGATTGCATTTTTGTAAGATGTCTTAAAACATTTCCTGAACTTAAATGATAAGAGGCTTTTTCGAAAGCCAAATTGTAATCATTTTCCATACCAGAGATAACTAATCCTGCAGCCACATTAAGAGCCACAGATTGTGAAAATTCATTAGATTGACCTTCATAAATTTCTAAAATTTTTTCTGAATTATAACTTGCATTTTTTCCTTTTAAATTTTCTTTGTTACTTGAGTTTAATCCAAGTTTTTTTGGATCAATTACAAATTCGTTAATAATATCATCTTTAAGTTCTATAATATTTGTTTTTTCAAAAGGAGAAATCTCATCCATTCCATCTTCACTGTGCACAATATAAGCATGAATAACACCGTTTTCTTTTAATGCTTCGGCAAATGGTTTCATCCACTTTTTATCAAATACTCCAACAACTTGTCTTTTTACTTGAGCGGGGCTACTAAGTGGTCCAATTAAATTAAATATTGTTTTTTTACCCAATTTTTTCCTTGCAGGGCCGACATACTTCATAGCAGAGTGATAATTTGGAGCGAACATGAAAGCAAAATTATATTTTTTAATATTTTCTTCTACTTCATTTGGTTTTAAATTTATATTTATCTTAAGAGCTTCCAGTACATCCGCAGAACCACAATTTGAAGAGACAGCTTTGTTGCCGTGCTTAGCCACCTTTACACCCATACTAGCTAAAACTATAGCTGCAGCAGTTGAAATATTTAACGAGTTCTGCCCGTCGCCACCTGTTCCACAAGTATCAATAGCGTTTTGATCTACCTTTACTTTGAGTGCTTTTTCTCTCAGCACATAAATACCACCTGCTATCTCATCTTTTGTTTCGCCTTTTTTAAGAAGAGACTCTAATATTTCAATTATAATACTATCGTTATATTTACCTTCCATGAGCTGATTGAAAAGAGACTTACTTTCATCAAATGATAGATTTTGACCCTCTTTTAATTTATTTACGAAATTTGACATATTAATTAATAATAAAGTTTCTAATAAGTTTTATACCAACTTTAGTACTAATACTCTCAGGATGAAATTGAAAGCCATGAATATTGTAATCTTTGTGCATTAATCCCATTACTGTTCTATTCTTAGTTTCAGCTGTAATTATCAGTTTTTTTGGGAAAGTATCTCGGTCAACAATTAAACTATGATATCTTGTAGCATCAAAATCATTCTGAATATTTCTAAATAAACCAATTTTTTTATGTTTAATTCTACTAGTTTTACCGTGCATTATAGTTTTAGCGTTTACGATTTTGCCTCCAAATACTTGTCCAATTATTTGGTGCCCTAAACAGACACCTAAAATTGGGATTTTTTTATAAACCTCTTCTACAATTTTGAGACAATTTCCTGCTTGATTGGGATTACCAGGTCCTGGTGAAATTACTATTTTGTCATATTTCTTCTTTAAAATAGTTCTCCCGTTAACCTTATCATTTCTTAAAACCTCTACGTTGTTATTAAACTTAGAGATATAATGAAATAAATTATAAGTAAAACTATCATAATTATCTATTAACAAAATTTTCATTTAATCAACTGCTTTCATTAAAGCCTTTGCTTTATTTACTGTTTCAGTATATTCGCTTGATGGTTTACTATCTGCCACTATTCCTGCTCCAGCCTGAACATAGAATTTATTTTTTTTAATCACTGCTGTTCTTAATGCAATGCAAGTATCAAATTCGTTATTTGGGGTAAAATAACCAATACCACCAGCGTATAATTTTCTTTTATTTTTTTCAAGTTCATCGATTATTTCCATTGCTCTTATTTTTGGGGCACCGCTGACTGTCCCAGCAGGAAATCCTGATAAAAGAGTTTCAAATATGGAAAATCTGTTATTAAACTTTCCAACTACGTTTGATACGATATGCATAACATGAGAATATTTCTCTACTTTAAATTTTTCGGTGACCTTAACAGTGTTTACTTTAGCAACTTTACCAACATCATTTCTGCCAAGATCTAACAACATAAGATGTTCCGCTATCTCTTTTTTGTCTTTTAGCAAACTAGTCTCATATTTTTTGTCATCTTTTTTATTTTTACCCCTAGGTCTTGTTCCTGCTATCGGTCTAATTGTAATTTCATTTTTTCTAAGTCTAACCAGTATTTCCGGACTACTTCCAAGAATTTTAAAATCGTCATAATTAAAATAAAACATAAATGGAGAGGGATTGGATTTTCTTAAATGATTATAAATTTCTATAGGTTTTTTATTTATTCTTCTTTCAAATCTTTGACTTAGTACAACCTGAAAAATATCACCACTTTTTATTAATTTTTTTGCCTTATTTACCAAATATTTAAATTTCTCTTTAGTTGTATTTGATTTAATTAAATTTTTGTTAGGTTTAAATGTAAATTGATCTGGCAGTTTAATTCTTTCAAAATTCTCAAATGAATAAAATTTGTTTAGGATTGTCTCATATGTATCTTTATAATCTTTTATTTTGGTATCTGAATAGATATTTTCAATATAGTAAATTTTTTTTTTTAAATTATCATATATCACTAAGTTTTTAGGACGTGAGAGCCTAACATCAGGTATTTTTAAATTATCTTTACATTTATTCGGAATTTTTTCTATATATCGAATAATATCATATGAAAAATATCCAACCAACATAGACGCCATCGACGGTAATTGTCTCGGAATATCAATTTTGAAGTTACTAATTAATTTATTTAAGTACCTTAGTGGATTTATTTTAATTCTCGTTTTGATACCATTTTCATGTAACGTAACTATGTTATTATTGATATCCCAAATTTTATCAGGATTAAAACCAATAATTGTGTATCTCCCCCTTATAGAACCCTTTTCAACAGATTCAAAAATAAAACTATTTTTTTCGGCTAACAGAAATTTATATAAATTCTCTATTCTGGAGTATTCTCTGCAAGTTTTTGATTTAAATAGAATTTGATTTTTTCTTTTTAAATGAATTTTTTTGAATTTGCTGAAACTTGTATTAATTTTCATTAAAATGAATTTTTAATTCTATCTAAAACTTTTTGATTTACCTTAACCTCATATTTATTATTTAAATTTCGATCATACAAACTGTATATTTCTTGTGCGTTCCCTAGCTTAGTAGTTTTTTCCAATGTATCAAATTTAGAAAAATTTTTATCAATACTGCTAAATTTTGTTTTTTCTGATAAAATTAAATAGTTTTTACTAAAAGAATTGTCAGTTATTAATCCAATTTCACCGTCTTTAATTTCAAATATCTTTTTTATTATAGTTTCATCAAAATTACTTTTATCATTCACACCTTTTATCTTAGCACTTTTTATAAGCAAATTATTTTTGGTGGAAAAATCTTTTAAAAAGTCTTTTTTGTTTTTATTAATTTCTTTAACAATATTTGTATTAGATTGAAGCTTGTATACTAAACTAAGTTGAGAAATAATTGAGTCTTTAACCTCTTTATTACTCAGGTCATTTTGTTTTAAATCAATTTTCTCTAATTTAACAATATAAAAATTCTCACCAACCTTTAAAAATTCAATTTTATTTTCATCTTCGTATGGGAATATTTTACTTAATAAAGCAGAATTATTTTTATCTTCTTCTTTATTTAGATCATTCAATTTGAGATTATCGATTCTTAGAACTGGTAATTTATTCTCAGAAGAAATTTTTTCAAAGCTTTTTCCATCCAATATATCATTTTCAATTTCATCTAGTTTCTTAAAAAACTGGGTATCGTTGTTTTCAAAATTTAAATTTTTTGGAGTTAGTATAGCATAAGAATAACTTTTAAGTTTTTCAGTATAAAATTTTTTATTTTTTTCAAATGTTTCATTTATTTCTTTATCAGAATATTTTTTTTTGTTATATAATTCGCTTAGGTCAATATATTGTAACTGCTTTTCTTGATTTTTTTTATTATACTCATATTGAATTAGAAAATTTGGAATTACAGCACCATCAGATAAATAACTTAATAGCTGTCTTTTCTTTTCTTGTTCCATTATATTTTTCTCCAACATTGGAGCAGTAAGATTATTTGTAATTAAAAATTTCTCATATTCAGTTCTAGAAAATTTTCCATTCTTATGAAAAGTTTCATCATTAATGATCATTTCTTTTAAAGATTTGTCCGATACTACAATATTGTAATAACTAATTTCTAAATCAATAATCTTTTTTCCAATATATTCAGAAAGAATTTGTTCTAACATACCACTACTTTTTAATTGACTTATTTGTTTCTCATTTAAATCAAGTTTGTTTACAAAATTAACAAATTCTTGAGAATGGATCTTCTCCGAGTCAATAGTTGCGACTATGTTTTGATTTCCACCTCTGAAAATGTCGCCCATACCCCAAAATATAAAAGGAAGAATTAATATTCCTACTAATAATTTTAGTAGAATCGATTTTGTTGATTTACCTATTGATCTTATCATTGTATTATATTATTAAACTTAAAATTAACACCTATAGAGCAAAATCTAATTTATAGCAATTATCATGAGATATTTTATCGGAAATTGGAAAATGTTTGGAGTTCCAAAATCTTTAAATATCTTAAAAAAAATTAGTTCTTTTTACGCAAGAGACAATAATAGAAATAAATATCGCATAATTATGACCCCACCCTATACACTTATAAGTGATTTTAGCAAATATTTTAAAAATAAGAGTATTACAATAGGTTCACAAAACTGTTATCACAAAGATTTTTTCTCCCCAGATACAGCTGCGATTAGTGCGTATATGCTTAAAAGTGTTGGCGCCTCTCATATCATAATAGGTCACTCAGATAATAGAAGTGAAGGTGACACTGATCAAATTTTAAAAGCAAAAGTTCAATCTGCATTAAATAATAATCTAAAGATTATTTTTTGCATCGGAGAAAATAAAAAAGAGAAAAAAACAAAAAAGACTTCCTCAGTTTTAAAAAAACAATTATTAAATGTTTTAGAAAAAAAATTCGACTATAAAAAATTCATTATAGCCTATGAGCCAATATGGTCGATAGGAACTGGGATATTACCTACTTCAAAAGAATTAAAAAAAACATCTTTACATATTAGAAAGGTATTAGAGGGTATCTATAAGAAAAAAACTCTTCCTGTACTTTATGGTGGTTCTGTCGATAAACATAGTGTAAAGATGTATAAAGAAATTAGTGAAATCGATGGTTTTTTGATTGGAGGAGCGTCTAAATCCTCTAAAAAATTCATTGATATAATAAAAAATTATTATAGATAGTACTCATGGAAAATTTAATAATTACAATAAACATTATTTTAGCTATCGCTTTAGTCATCTCAGTTTTGCTTCAGAGGTCAGAGGGTGGAGCGCTTGGATTAGGGGTTTCACAAGATAATTTCACGTCTTCAAGGTCAGTTAGTACATTTCTGACAAAATTTACAGCTATTGTTGCAACTCTTTTTATTGTTAATAGTATAATCTTAGTTTCGATTTCGAGAGACGAGTTACGTGAAACTCAATCAGTTCTTGAGAAAGAGCTTGATGAGAATTCAAATCTTCCACAAATTCCAGAAAATAATAAATAAAACTATCTTTTAAGACTTTATTAAGTATAATAATCTTCCATGGCGCGATACATATTTGTTACAGGCGGCGTGGTTTCATCTTTAGGAAAAGGACTTTCTTCGGCTTCTCTTGCTTATCTATTACAGTCACGAGGCTATAAGGTTAGGCTGAGAAAATTAGATCCTTATTTAAATGTCGATCCAGGAACAATGAGCCCTTTTCAACATGGAGAAGTTTTTGTTACAGATGACGGAGCTGAAACAGATCTTGATTTAGGTCATTATGAGAGGTTCTCAGGAATTTCAGCAAAAAAATCAGATAATATTACTACGGGAAAAATTTACAGTGATGTACTTAAAAATGAGAGAGAAGGAAAATATTTAGGCAAAACAGTTCAAGTAATTCCCCATATTACAAATAGAATAAAGGATTTTATAAAAAAAGATGTAGCTAAAGAAGACTTTGTAATTTGTGAAATAGGTGGGACTGTAGGTGATATAGAAAGTCTCCCTTTTTTAGAGGCCATAAGACAATTCTCTAACGAAGTTAAAAGAAAAAATACTTTATTTATTCATTTAACACTCGTGCCTTATATGAAAGCATCGGACGAGATAAAAACTAAACCTACTCAACACTCCGTCAAAGAGCTTAGAAGCATTGGTATTCAACCAGATATCATAATTTGTAGGTCTGAAAGAACAATACCTTTAGATCAGAGAAAAAAAATTTCTTTATTTTGCAATGTTTCTATTGAGGACGTTATTGAAACAGTAGATGTAAAGACGATTTATGAAGCTCCAATAAGTTTCAATAAGCAAAAATTAGATGACAGAGTTCTAAAATATTTTAAGATTAAATCTAGAAAAAAAGTAAATTTGAAACCTTGGAAAAAAATTACAAAACTTGTTTTAAAAACAAAGAATATAGTAAATATTGGGATTATTGGAAAATATGTTGAATTAAAGGATGCATACAAATCATTAGATGAAGCCTTAACACATGGAGGAATAGCTAATAATTTGAAAGTGAATTTATTAAGAATTGAATCAGATAAACTTAAACCAAATCAAATTAAAGAAAAATTAAAAGGTGTTTCTGGAATATTAATACCTGGTGGATTTGGTAAGCGTGGCACAGAAGGAAAGATCGCTGCAATTAATTTTGCAAGAAATAATAAAGTACCCTTTTTAGGAATATGTTTTGGAATGCAGATGGCCATAATTGAATTTGCAAGAAATAAACTTAATATCAAGAAAGCAACATCAAGTGAATTTGGAAGTTCAAAAGTCTCTGTAGTTGGTTTAATGAGCGAATGGACAAAAGATGGTAAATTAATGCGAGGAACAGATAAAAACTTAGGAGGCACGATGAGATTAGGGAGTTATGAGGCTAGACTAAAAAAGGACACATTAATTTGTAAAATATACAATACTCAAAAAATTAATGAGCGACATAGGCATAGATACGAAGTAAATATCAATTTTAGAAAGGAATTTGAAAAAAAAGGAATGATTTTTTCAGGTTTATCACCAGATAATAAATTACCAGAAATTATTGAATTAAATAATCACCCGTGGTTTATAGGTGTTCAATTTCATCCAGAATTTAAATCTAGACCTTTATCTCCACATCCTTTATTCTCATCATTTATTAAAGCTGCAAAAACCAAATCGAAAAAATGATTAATCATAAAGTAAAATGTTCTGGTTTTGAAATAGCAAACAATAACCCATTCACTTTAATCGCAGGACCCTGTCAGCTTGAAAGTGAAACACATGCGATAAAGATTTCAACAGAATTAAAGAAGATAACTGGTGAGTTAGGAATAAATTTAATTTATAAGACCTCATTTGATAAGGCTAATAGAACAAGTTTAAAAGGAAAAAGAGGTTTAGGCTTAGACAAATCTCTTCCTATATTTGATAAAATAAGAAAAGAAGTTGGAGTTCCAGTTTTGACAGATATTCATACCGCTGAACAATGTTCAGTTGTCTCGAATCACGTAGATGTTTTACAAATTCCGGCATTTTTGTGCAGACAGACAGATTTATTAATTGCTGCTGCTAAAACAGGTAAAGTCATAAATGTAAAAAAAGGACAATTTTTAGCACCCTGGGATATGGAAAACGTTATAAAAAAAATTGAGGAGTCTGGAAATAAAAACATATTAATTACAGAGAGAGGAGCAAGTTTTGGTTATAATACTCTAGTTTCAGATATGAGAGCTTTACCTATAATGTCTAAATTCGGATTCCCAATAGTTTTTGATGCAACTCACTCTGTTCAGCAACCAGGAGGAATGGGAGAAAAAAGTGGAGGCCAAAGAGAATTTGTGCCTCATTTAGCGCGAGCTGCAATAGCTGTTGGCGTTGGTGCAATTTTTATAGAGACACATGATAATCCAGACAATGCCCCATCAGATGGACCAAACATGGTCCCATTAAACGAAGTAAAAAATTTATTAAAAAAATTAATTGAGATTGATAAGTTAGTAAAATAATAATGACAAAAATAAAAAGTTTAAAAGGCAGACAAGTCTTTGATAGCAGAGGAAATCCAACAGTCGAAGCAGAAATTATTTTAGAAAATGAAATTTCCGCAACTGCTATTGCACCATCAGGTGCCTCTACAGGTGCTCATGAGGCTTATGAACTTAGGGACAAGGATAAAAATAAATTTTTTGGGAAAAGTGTTTATAAAGCAATAAATAATATTAACAAAATAATTTCATCCAAATTAAAAAATTTCGATGTTAATGATCAAGAAAAAATTGACAAAACCTTAATTAATTTAGATGCAAGTGATAATAAAAAAAATATGGGAGCTAATGCATTGCTTGCTGTTTCACTAGCCAGCTCAAAATGCTCAGCTCTATCAAACAAACGATCCCTTTTTAAAAATTTCGGAAAAAATTATTCTCTCCCTGTTCCATTAATGAATATTATAAATGGAGGAGCACACGCTGATAATGAATTAAACATTCAAGAATTTATGATAAGGCCAGACTCGGCCATTAATTTTAATGATGCTATGGAAAAAAGTTTTATGGTAATTCAAAATCTTAAAATTCTTTTAAAATCAAAAAAAATGCTCACTAACGTAGGGGATGAGGGAGGCTTTGCACCCTCAATAAATACAAACGAACAGGCTTTAGATTTGATTGTAAGCGCTATTGAGAAATCTAATTTATCTCCAGGCAAAGACATTGTTATTTGTTTAGATGTAGCTGCTAATGAATTGATCAACGACAGAGGAATGTATTCTGTAGAGTCAAAAAATTTCTCGCCAGTTAATGAGGTAATAGATTATTATAAAAAGATTATTTCAAAATATCCAATTAAATCAATCGAAGATCCATTTGCAGAGGAAGATTGGAGTTCTTGGAAAAAACTTACAAATGAAATTGGAAACAGTGTTCAGATAGTGGGTGATGATTTATTTGTTACCAACTCAAAGCGTTTAGAAAAAGGAATTAAAGAAAAATCAGCTAATTGTATTTTAGTTAAGCCCAATCAGATTGGAACTTTGACTGAAACACTAGAGGTAATTTCATTAGCAAAAAAATCTAATTTTAATACTATCATTTCGCATAGATCAGGAGATACAGAGGACACATTTATTGCTGATTTAGCTGTGGGAACAAGATCTTCTCAAATCAAAACAGGCTCTTTAGCAAGATCAGAGAGGGTCTCTAAATACAATAGGTTAATAAGAATTGAAGAAGAGCTTGGAAAATCAATTAAAATGGCTAAAGTCTTGGAATGAATATAAAAAGTTTTTTTTCTCGAAAAAAATTGCTTTTAATTAACATATTTTTATCAATTTATATAATTATTAACTTAATAGGCGGTGATAGGGGCTTAGTGTCATATATCGAAAAAAAAAATTTAAAAATAGAACTAGCAGTAATTGAAAATAACTTAGTAAGTAATTTAATGGAATTTGAAAAAAAAAATAGTCTATTATCAGAAAAAATAAATTTTGACTATTTAGATATTTTGTATAGAGAAAAATTTAAATTTGGAAAAAAAGAGGAATTTATAATTAAATTAAAATAATATGAAACCAAGGCACCCGGAAAAAGTAAATAATAAGGTAAATCCCATAAAAAAAAAAACCAGAGTGGATTAGATCAAAAATAGTAGATTCAAAAATTTTTTTCCAAACTAGAAAAATAGTAAATGAGGATAACCTAGTAACAGTTTGCCAAGAAGCCAATTGCCCAAACATTACAGAGTGTTGGAGTAAAAAACACGCCACCTTTATGATAATGGGAGATACTTGCACCCGTGCTTGCGCATTCTGCGACGTAAAAACTGGTAAGCCAGATAAATTAGACATATTTGAACCGGTAAAAATATCAAATGCAGTAAAAAAATTAAATTTAAATCATGTCGTCATTACATCAGTGGATAGAGATGATTTAGATGATGGGGGGTCAAACCATTTTTATGAAGTAATAAAAGCTACAAAAGAGAAAAATCCAAAGACTACAATTGAAGTTTTAACACCTGATTTTTTAAGAAAGGGAGACTCGTATAAAAAAGTTTTAGAGGCTAATCCTGATGTTTTTAATCACAACATTGAGACTGTTCCTAGACTGTACGTGACAGTAAGACCTGGCGCGAGATATTTTGCATCTTTAGATCTTTTAAAAAAATCAAAAGAGATGAATCAAAATGTATTTACTAAATCTGGACTGATGGTTGGTTTAGGTGAAAATAAGGATGAAATAGTTCAAGTAATGGATGATCTAAGATCTGCCAATGTAGATTTTATTACTATCGGTCAATATCTTCAACCTTCACCAAAGCATCATCCGCTTCATAGATATTACCACCCAGATGAGTTTAAAGATTTAGAAAATATTGCTAAGTCAAAAGGTTTTTTACTTGTTTCGTCTTCACCTTTAACAAGATCGTCTTATCATGCTGATGATGATTTCAAAAAATTAAAAGAAGCAAGAAATTATCAAATTGAATGTCATCAGCCTCTATAAAAAAAGTAATCCCCTGTAAAAAAAAACAGCTTATTGATCTTGTTTTAGATATTGAAAAATATCCTGAATTTGTTCCATGGTGCCTAGAAGGAAAAATACACAATAAAAAAGAAAGTAAAGATCTTATTGAAATCAAAGCTGATTTAAAAGTAGGAAAAAAATTTTTAAATGAAACTTACACTAGTTTAGTTTTATATTACAAAGAGAAAGATAAAATTCAGGTTACAAATATTGATGGCCCATTAACGCACTTAAAGAATGAATGGAAATTTAAAGAAATTAATAACTCTACGCAATTGGAATTTGAAATAGATTTTGAATTAAAAAATAATATATTAAATACAATTATGAAAAAATCTTTTAATCTTGGATTAAATAAAATTGCTGATGCATTTGAAAAAAGAGCTAATGAGCTTTATAAATAATGATTGGTAATATAATTTTACTTATGTTTTTTTTTATAATCTGGTGGTATTTAGTTGAGTATATAAAATACTACAAAACAGGTGACCCGGAGGAAAGAGATGATAATTATTGGAAATTTTCTTATGATTTCAAACCTACGAAAAAAGAGGATTTTTTACCAGACTCTCTTGATGTTTTGAAAAGACGAAGGTTTAGAAATAGATTGGTTTTTCTACTATATGCAGATTTACTGGTAATATTTATACTACTAAATAGTCTTGCTTCCAGAATTTTAGAGAGAATTTTCAATTAATTTAAGGGCTTTTTTCACAGTAGATTTTTGAATAAAAGATCTACCTTTATTTTTAAAATTAGATTTATTGATTATAACTTTTTTGCCAATCTTAACTCCTATAAACACTAAACCAATTGGTTTTTGTTTTGACCCTCCTTTTGGTCCGGCTATTCCAGTAATTGAGACGCATATCTTTGCTTTACTTATCTTACTTAAGTTATTTACCATTGCTAAACAACACTGAACACTCACAGCACCATGCTTTTTAATTATTTGTTTTGCTACTTTTAACACGCTAGTTTTAGCTTGATTAGAATAGGTAACTAAACCTATTGTAAATATTTTTGAAGATCCACTAACCGAGGTAATAGCGCTCGAAAGTAGACCTCCAGTGCATGACTCTGCTATAGCAATTTTGAGTTTTTTTCTTTTGAGCAGAGAAACAATTTTTTTATTTATACTCATTATAGAAGTCTAGACTTAATTGTCATAAAAATAACCAATGTTAACACAACATATAATCCTGCAATAATATCATCAAATATAACACCAAAGCTATTTTTAAATTTTTTGTCAACAATGTTGATTGGGAAAGGCTTTTTTATATCAAAAAATCTAAACAAAATAAAAATATAAATATAAAACAAAATTGCCTCCTGAGGATCTTTTTCAATTCCATGTGCAATTTCATATAAATAAATTGGAATAAATTGACCAATTACCTCGTCAATAACTACTTCTTTGGGATCTTTATTATCATTATCTTTTATATAATCAGATACAGCGTAAAAAGAATATAAAAAAATTATTAAAAAGAAAAATAAAATTATGAAGTTTGATAATTTTATGATGTAAAATAAACTATATAAAAAGACTACAGTAACGAGGGAAGTAAACGTGCCAGGAGCATATCTCAAAGTTCCAATTCCAAAAAAGGTAACAAATAAGTAATTAATATTTTTAATCATATCTAATAACAGAGGCAATTACTTCGCACGCTATAGCCTTCTCTTTTCCTATTACACCCAGTTTCTCCGTTGTTTTGCCTTTGATATTAATTCGATCTTTAGAAATATCACAGAGCTTTGAAATACTATCTGTCATTTTATTTTTGTATTTCTTTATTTTAGGTGTTTGAGAAATAATATTTATATCAATATTATTTACAAAGTAGTTTTTAATTTTAATTTTTTCTAGAACTTTTTTAAGTAAAATTGAAGAACTTATATTTTTAAACTTTTTATTTTGATCTGGAAACATTTGACCAATATCTCCCATCCTACATGCACCTAAAATTGCATCTGTAATAGCGTGAAGAACAGGATCACCGTCAGAATGTCCAAGGGTTCCTAGTTTCGATTTTATAATTAGACCCGCTAAATGAAGTTTTTTTTTAGGGACAAGCCTATGTACATCAAAACCTATTCCAATACTTTTTTGTGAGTCATAGATATTTTTCAGAGTTTCAAAATCTGATTTGTCTGTAATTTTAAAATTACTTTTTTCACCTTCAATAAAATTAACTTTATTCAAATTCATATATAGAGAAATATCGTCATCTTTATATTTAAAAGAATTTAATTTATGTAAACGATATATTTCTTTTAAATTGAAGGCTTGGGGTGTTTGAGTCAAAAACAAGTTATCTCTTTTTTTTCCTAAAATGTATTCTTCTTTACTAGAGTCTATAATTTGTTTTATTGCATCTTGAATATTAATTTTAGGAACCACAGCTCTTGCAGCTCTCATATTTCTCAAAACTGAGCTAATCAGATTAATTGACAAATTAGGTCTTGCAACATCATGAATTAAAACTTTCTGTATATACTTATTTTTGATTAAATATTTTAAAGCGTTAAATGTGGATTGTTGACGGGATTTGCCACCCCTTATTAATTTTACATTCCTCAGTTTAAGTGATTTAATTCGTCTCAAATCTTTCGCATTATAAACAACTACAATTTTTTTAATTTGTTTAAATTTTTTAGCTTTTAAGACGTTTATTTCAATTAATGATTTGCCGCCTATTTTTTGATATGGTTTGCCAATTTTCGACCCAAATCTATGGCTATTTCCTCCTGCAAGAATGATAAAACAAAAACTCATTGTATATGTTTACAATATATTTATATAAATAAGTATTAAATTGAAAGAATGTTAAAAATACTAAAAGCATATAATTGGATAATCCTTTCATCATTTTTATGTATATTCTTAGGCATTATCACTTTCTTAACTTTCATTAATGAGGGATTTATACCTCTTAACGATAAAAATTTACAAGTACTTTTAATTTTGGATATTATTTTATTAGTAGTTTTTTTCTATCTGATTTTTAAAAGTTTTTATAGGTTGTATTATACTGGAAAGAGAAACAAAAAAGGAGCCCAAACAAATCTAAAATATATTTCTTTATTTTCTCTTTTTACTTTTATACCATCATTACTAGTAGCAATCTTTTCTCTCTTTATATTTAATTTCGGAGTACAAAATTATTTTGATAAACAAATCACTAAAGCAGTAAATAATTCCTATGAAATTGCTAAAAATTATTTAATTGAAAATAAAGAAAATGTTCTTTCAGATGTAATTCTTATGAGCACAGGGTTGAATAGAGCATCAAATTTATATTACTCAAATTTAAATAGATTTAAAAATATTTTGTTTGCAGAAAAAAGAATTAGAAAAATTGATGATGTTTATTTAATTGATAGCTCAGGTAATATTATATTATCTGATTTATCAGATCCTGATGCTAAATTTGAAATACCTTCAGAGTTAGAATTTAATGAGTCTATAAAAGGAAATGCTGTATTTGTCTCAAGAGAATTAGAAAACAAAACAAGCGTTATGGTTAAGCTAAACTCTTTAGTTGATACATATTTAGTAATATCAAGATATATTGATCCAAGTATAATAAAATATCTTAACGAGACAGAGCAAGCTGTAAGTTTTTATTATACAGTTGAAAATAGTCAAACCGGTATCAAAATCACATTTGCAATTATTTATGTTATTGTTGTAACTCTGTTACTTTTTCTCTCAACCGTTTTAGCAATTACTTTTGCAACAAGACTAACTAAACCAATTATTAGTTTAATAAATGCATCTGAAGATATCAGTAAAGGAAATCTATCAGCCAAAGTACCTGAGGAGGATGACGATAGAGAATTTAAGACACTTAACAAGAATTTTAACAACATGATTGAAAGATTAAAACAACAACAAGAAAAATTATTAACTACAGAAAGATACTCAGCTTGGGAAACTGTTGCTAGAAAATTAGCTCATGAAATAAAGAACCCACTTACGCCTATTCAATTATCTATTGATAGATTGAGGGAAAAATATTCAAAGAAAATTTTAGAGGGAAGTGAGGATTTCAATAAATACTTAGAAACAATCAATCGGCAAATAAAGGATATTGAAAAATTGGTAAATGAATTTTCTAGTTTTGCACGAATGCCTCGGCCTGTCATGTCAACTGTTGGGATTAAAGACATTCTTTCGAGATCATTTAATCTTGCAAAAGTCTCAACTAAAAATAAACTATCTTTAAACGACAAAACCAATAATCAAAAAATTAATGGGGATGAGGAACAACTCAATAGAGTTTTTATTAATCTCATAAAAAATTCAGAAGAGTCTTTGGCTGAAAAAGCAGATAAAACGCCTAATTTTATAGGTAAAATTGACATAGAAATTAGAAGTAATAATCATTATATAATTACAAAAATAAGTGATAATGGAACTGGAATACCAGATATTAAAAAAGCGATGAACCCATATTTCACAACAAAAGAAAAAGGAACGGGTTTAGGCTTACCTATTATAAATAAGATTATAAATGAACATTCAGGGGAAGTTTTAATTCAAAATAATAAAAAAATGGATGGTGTAATAATAGAAATTTTACTACCAAAAATAAATGAATAAAGAAATATTAGTTATAGACGATAATCCTGATTTAAGATTTTTAATTTGTAAAATTCTTAAAGAGGAAGAATATGAGGTGAGATCAGCTGCAAATTATGATCAAGCAGAAAAAGAAATTAGAAAAAAATTACCTAACCTAGCAATAATTGATATTAAATTAGACAAATCAGATAAAGACGGTATAGATTTATTAAAATTGATAATGTCTATTGATCCCACTACTCCAGTAATAATGATTTCTGGACATGCAACAGTTAAAATCGCCGTTGAGTCCATAAGACTCGGAGCGTATGAATTTATTGAAAAAGGGACATCATTTTCAACTGATAAACTATTAAATTATACTGCTCGAGCGATAGAGACCGCTGAGCTAAAAAAAGAAAAAGATATAATTGAAAAAAAATTATTTCATTCATTTGATTTAATTGGTTCAAGTGCTTCAATTTTAAAAATAAAAAAAACTATAGAAAAACTCTCAAATTCTGAAAGTAGAGTGTTAATTCAAGGCCCAACTGGTTCAGGCAAAGAACTTGTTGCAAGAAAAATACATAAATTCTCAAATAGATCCAAGGAACCATTCATAATTTTAAATGCTGCGCTGCTCAAGGAAAAAACTTACGAAAAAGAATTGTACGGTTTAGAATATGATGATGGAAATGTATCTTTTGGAGTACTAGAAAGGGCAAATAAAGGAACATTACTAATTGACGAAATATCAGAAATTCCATTAGAAACACAGGCAAATGTTTTAAGAGTATTAATTGATCAAAAATTTAGAAGAATAAATGGCAAAAAGGATATTCACGTCAATATAAGAATAATTTCATCTACTTCAAAAAATTTACAAGAATTAATAAATATTGGTAAATTTAGAGAAGATTTGTTTCACAGGATCAACGTAGTTCCAATTGAATTGTCACCTTTAAAAAATAGGACTGAGGATATACCCCAGTTGATCAATTACTTTAAAAAGAAAATATCAGATTTAAATGGTGTTCCAGAAGTATCAATAGACTCAAAGAATACAGAATTATTTACATATGATTGGCCGGGAAATGTGAGAGAATTAAGAAATCTAGTAGAAAGAGTAACAATATTATCCGTTAATGAAAATTCAGATAATATAAAAAAAATCTTTTCAGAAGTTTTAAATAAATCATCTGTAAATGAAAAAAAGTCATCATTTATAGACGCCTATTCCATTCCCCTCAAAGAGGCTAGAGAACAATTTGAAAAAGAATATTTAATTAACCAGCTAAAAAAAAATCATGGAAATATTTCAAAAACTGCAGACTTTATTAAGATGGAACGATCTGCTTTACACAGAAAGCTTAAAAGCTTAGGAATTAAAGGAATAAATTAATTAATGAACATTATCATATGTGGAGCCGGTAAAGTCGGATATTCAATTTGTAAACAATTATCTGCACAAGATCACTCCATTACTGTAATAGACCAATCATCGGAAGATATTAAGAAAATAAATGACAATCAAGATGTGAAAGGGATTGTTGGTAGAGCTTCCTTACCCTCTGTTCTTGAGAGTGCAGGCGCTGAAAATGCAGATATGATCATAGCTGTTACAAGAAATGATGAAACTAACATGGTTGTATGTCAGCTAGCGAGCTCTTTATTTAATATACCGAAAAAGATTGCAAGAATTAGGTCCAAAGATTTTTTAGAGGGAAAGTGGAATAAACTTTATAATAAATCAAATATTCCGATTGATGTTATAATTTCTCCAGAAATAGAAGTAGCAAAATCTTTATACAGGAGGCTAGAAGCTCCTGGAGCTTTAGATAATATGCCATTTGCTGAAAATAAAGTAAAAATGTTAGAAATTGCCATAGATAAAAAATGTCCGATAGCAAACATACCATTAAAAAATTTGACAGAGAAATTTCCAGGATTCACAGCAAACATTATTGGAGCTTTTAGAAAAGAAAAATTTGTTTTTTTAAAAAAAAATGACAAAATGATTGAGGGAGACAATGTTTATCTTGTTATAAGCGGCGACCAATTAAATCAAATTTTAAAAACTTTCGGCCATGACGAAAAAATAGCAAAAAAAATATTAATTATAGGAGGAGGAAACATAGGCTTTAATCTAGCAAAAATGCTGGAAAATAATTTTGAAGGTGCAAGAGTGAAAGTTATAGAAAAAGATAAAAAAAGAGCTGAAGAAATAGCTTCGGATTTATCGTCCTCAATAGTAATTAACGGGGACGCACTTGATGAAGATATATTAAAAGAGGCAAATTTGGAGGAAACAGAAACTGTTCTTGCATTAACAAATGATGATGAAAATAATATAATGGCATGTGTATTAGCTGAAAAAACTGGTCTTCAAAAAAGGACGATAGCGATTGTAAATAAATCTAATTACAGTCTTCTTCAGAATTCTTTAAATATTGACGATTTAGTTGATCCCCGTATGACTACAGTTTCAAGAATCATGGTACATGTTCATAGAGGAACTATTGGTACTGTCTACTCTATATTAGATGGTGAGTATGAATTCATTGAAGCTAAAATCTTAGAAAAATCTGAGCTTTTGAACAAAAAAATAAAAGAGTCGAATTTACCAGAGCATATTAGAATAGGTGCTATATTAAGAAAAGAAAAAGTAATTATTCCTAGATCAGATTTTATTTTCGAAAAAGATGACTTAGTAGTTTTTTTAGCAAAAAGAGAACATTTAAAAGAAGTTGAAAATATTTTTAGTATTAATCCTGTATAATAAATGAATTTTAAATCGATAACTTATTATTTAAGTTACTTTTGTTTTCCAGTGAGTTTTTTATCCTTTATTAATATTCTTTATTCGTTATATTTTGATCATTTTCTAAATACTAATCTTTATACTCTTGTTTTGTTTTTGTCGTTCTTTAGCGGCATGATATTTTTTTTTTATGGAAGAAAATCTTATAAAAGGCTAAATTTTTTTGAAAAATTAATCTTAATTATTTTTTCGTATCTCTTCATATCAATATTTTTTTCAATACCTTATTATTTTAGCAACTATAAGATCATTATGATTGATTCCTTTTTCGAAAGTTTATCAGGATTAACACTCACAGGATTTTCTGTCTTTAATAATATTAAATATTTTGATCCAACATTAATACTCTGGAGATCATCTTCGCAATGGATAGGAGGTTTATATTTTCTAATCTTTTTAATTATAATTTTCGATAACAAACAGTATGATTATAAACTCACAAATTTGTCATATGTATCAAGCTTCAATATAACATCAGAAGAGAATTTAAAAAAAAAGATTATCAATATAACAATAATTTACACAATCTTATCATTTTTGATTTTTATGCTTTTAAATTCAGCGGGTGTGAGGCTTTTTAATAGTTTGAATTTAAGTATGACACTTGTATCAAACGGCGGCTTTCTTCCATCTAACTCCCTTGATTTTATAATCAAAAGTTTATATCAAAAAGTTATAATAATATTTTCCCTAATGCTCTCTATGCTTAACTTTTATATTTTAATAAACTTTTTCAACCCAAAAAAACTTATCAGCGAAAATCGAGAAGATTTTTTAATTCTTAGTTTAACTATAATAATTTTTTTAATTTTGATTATATCAATCAATAGTCCAGACATAATCAATATTTTAATCGGTGTTTTAAGCAGCTTAAGTAATTCAGGTATCGTAGTAGGAAATATTCCAGAAAATGTAAATTTGTATTTTCTATTCTTGGCAATGATTGGCGGCTCTGTTGTCTCAAACTCTGGAGGAATTAAGTTTTTAAGATTTTATATTTTAATAAAATCTTCAATATTTGAAATAATTAAATTAGTAAGGCCAAATCATATAATTTCTCAATCATTTTTATTCACAAAAAGATTAATTACTCGAAAAGATATAAATAATTCTTTTTTAATTTTTATCTCTTTTTTTATAAGTATATTTATTTTGTCAAGTTTACTTATTATAGACGATATAAATTTTGAAGACTCTTTTAAAATTTCAGTTCTTACTCTTACAAATACTACTTATTCAAGTTTATACGGGGATACAAATATTTCATTTTCAAGTTTATTAACAAGTTCAAAATTAGGTATTTTATTTTTTATGATAATTGGTAAAATTGAATTAATATCACTTTTTTTGTTGATAAAAAATTTTGTAAATAGAAACTAATATGCCTAAAATTTTAATAATTGGTGCTGGAGCTATGGGGACTGCATTCGCCTTTCCATGTATTGATAATGACAATGAAGTTACAATTGTTGGAACACATTTAGAAAAAGAGTTTATTGAAAATTTAAAAAAAAATAATAACTTTCATCCTGGTCTTGATATTCAAATAGATAACAGAGTCAAAATTTTAAAATTTGAAGAATTGAACGAGTCACTAATGATTGGCAGTGACTTAATTGTAGTAGGTGTAAGTTCCAAAGGGATTAATTGGATGGGTGATCTTATTATTAAGTATTTTAAATCAAAAGATCTGCCAAAAATTCTTTTATTAACAAAAGGACTTAATGTTTATGAGCAAAAATATGAACTTCTGGTTGATAAACTTAAGAGGATATTAACAAAAGAAAAGTTTAAAAACATTGATATTTCAGCAGTTGGAGGTCCTTGCTTAGCCAAAGGTTTAGCGAATAAGGTTAATAGTAGTGTTGTTATTGCAAATGAAAAAATTAGTTCAGCAAAAGAAATTTCAAGTTTTGTAAAAACAAACTATTACCACGTGTCTACAAGTAAAGATGTAATTGGAGTGGAGGTATCTGCGGCAATAAAGAATATATATTCTATGGCAATTGGAGCTGCCAAAGGACTGTCTAGTCAAAATATTTCGAAAGAAAAAAAAGAACAAAATTATTTGAATACTGCATCCGCATTGTTCAATCAATCTCTAAAAGAAATGGAAATATTCGTTAGCCACTTAAAAGGAAATAAAGATACGGTAAACGGATTAGCTGGTCTAGGTGACTTACATGTTAGTTCTAGCGGTGGAAGAAATAGTAAAATGGGTTTATATTTAGGGGAGGGTTTAACGTACTCCGAGGCAAAAAAAAATAAAATGCCTGAAGTAACCGTTGAAGGTGCAGAGTTGATTAAAGAAATTGGTAATAAAGTAAAAGAGGAATTTAATAGTGATAAAATGCCTATAATGATGGCTATGATTAATGCTTTAATGAATAATAGTAAACTAATAATTGATTGGGAAAAATTCTAACTTATCTTTGATTTAAGAGCATTACTTCTCTTACTTCAGCGCCTCTATATTTTGACAATGGTCTTATAAGTTTATTAGATGTATGTTGCTCCATGATATGTGCTGACCAACCAGTTATTCGAGACATTACAAATATTGGCGTATAAAAATCTATGTCAATACCCATCATATAATACGTTGGACCGCATGGAAAATCTACGTTTGGATGAATATTTTTTTTATCAATCATCACCTTTTCTAAAATTTCATACATCCTAGTGTATTTCTCTTTTTTCAATAGCTTTGCTACTTTGAACATGTAGTGCTTCATAGTAGGCACTCGAGAGTCTCCTGTTCTATAAACCCGGTGACCAAAACCCATAACAACTTTCTTTTTTGCCAAAGCATTTTCTATCCAAGCTTTAGCTTTTTCAGGTTTACCAATTTCTTTCATCATATGCATCACAGCTTCATTCGCCCCACCGTGTAATGGACCTTTCAACGATGCTATTGCTCCAGTGATTGCACCATGAAGATCTGATAAGCTGCTCGTAATTGTTCTAGCTGTAAAGGTTGAAACATTAAAACTGTGCTCTGCATATAAGATTAAAGAGATATCGAACGCTCTTACTATTTCTTTATCTGGAACTTTATTAAACATCATTTTAAAAAAGTTTTCAGAAAAAGATAAATTTTTACTTGGAGCAATAATACTTTTTCCTTTTCGAGCCCTAAAATACGCAGCAACTGCAGTTGGTGTTTTAGCAAATATTCTCATAGCTTTTCTCATATTTGCTTTGGGTGAGTTATCTTTTGTATCTTTATCTTCTAACGCCATTAAACTAACACAAGTTCTTATAACATCCATCGGATGTGCATTTTTAGGCATTTTCTTAATATCATTTAAAATTTGTTTGGAAAGTTTTCTTTCCGATCGTTCTTGTTGAATAAACTTTTTTAATTGTTTTTTGTTTGGCAATTCTCCGTTTAAAACTAAATAAGCTACTTCCTCAAAATCACATTTATCACATAATTCTTGAACGGTATAACCCCTGTAAGTGAGTGTACTTAACTCTGGAACAACATGTGATATTGTAGTTTCATCAACTACTATACCTAATAAACCTTTTTTAATTTCTTCACTCATTATTCATGTCCCTCAGTAGAAAAATCTGTAATTTTTTTGTCTGGCGTATTGTATTTCTCATATTCTACAAGCTCATACAACCTTTTTCTAGTCTGCATTTTGTCTATAATATTATTTTGGTGACCA
>MDTB01214193.1_pt1 | contig 60965 bp, 59 predicted proteins | sample 811161 | NCBI WGS metagenome assembly MDTB01 (sample SAMN05326650, study PRJNA326480) | marine metagenome | isolation source: seawater | place: Mediterranean Sea | collected 2009
ACCACCACGTTGATAGGCCAGGTGTGGAAGTGCGGTAACGCATGTAGCTAACTGGTACTAATAGCTCAATTGGCTTGATTTATGCACTGAAAAAAATTTATAATTATCATATTTAAAAGATGATATTTAATCAAACTATATAACTTTAAGATTTATGAAAACTTATTTAATAGCTGAAATTGGAATTAATCATAATGGGGATATTGAAATTGCAAAAAAACTTATCGATGAATCTGCAAAAGCTGGCTTTGATGCAGTTAAATTTCAAAAAAGAACAATAAATAAAGTTTATACCAAAGAATATCTAGATTCAGATAGAGAAAGTCCCTGGGGAACTACTCAAAGAGAACAAAAAGAAGGCTTAGAATTTAATTTTGAGCAGTATAAAGATTTAAAAAAATATTCTGAAGAAAAAGGAGTTGTATTTTTTGCATCAGCATGGGACATAGACTCTCAAATATTTTTAAGAAAATTAGACATTAAAATCAACAAAGTTGCATCTCCTATGCTTGGTCATAAACCTTTGTTAAGAGAAATAGCAAGCGAAAGAAAAAAAACATATATTTCCACTGGGATGTCAACTTTAGAGGAAATTTCTTCAGTTGTAGAATTATTTAAACAAAATAATTGTCCATTTGAATTAATGCATTGCAACAGCACTTATCCTATGGATGAAGATCAAGCAAACTTAAGATGTATATTAACACTTAAAGAAAAATTTAAATGTAATGTTGGTTATTCTGGACATGAAAGTTCGCTTTTAAAAGTTTGCAGTACAGCAGTAGCACTTGGAGCAACTAGCATTGAAAGACATATTACTTTAGATAGAGCTATGTATGGTAGTGATCAGGCAGCTTCAGTAGAAACTCATGCATTAAAAAATTTCGTTGAAACTATAAGAAAAATTCCTGCAATTATTGGGGATGGTAAAAAAAATCTTTCCAATACGGAATTAGTTGCAAGAAAAAAACTGCGAATTGAAATTGAATAATTTTAAGATTGTATCGTTTATACCAGCAAGGTCTGGATCAAAAGGTATTAGAGATAAGAATTTAACTAAGTTAAATAATAAATCAATTATTCATTGGGCAATAGAAACTTCTTTGAAATCAAAAATAATACAAAAAACTTTTTTTTCATCAAATTCCATAAAGTATATTAAACTTGCAAACAAATATAGCTCAATATTCACAATTCAAAGATCAACTAAACTTTCGCAGGACTTTACAACAGATTATGATGTTATAAAAGATTTTATAAAATTTTTATATAGTATAAATATTTTTCCAGATATCATAGTGCACTTAAGACCCACAACTCCTGTCAGAAATCCTAAACTTATAGACAAAGCAATAAGATATTTTTTTAAAAATAAAAAATATTCTTCCTTAAGATCTGTACACAAGATGTCTGAAACTGCTTATAAATCAGTAAAGATATCAAAAAAGGGAAATTTAGTTCCTATTTTAGATAAATACGAAAATCTTGATGATATCAATTTATCCAGGCAGTTGTATCCTGAGACATTTCAACCAAATGGATATGTAGACATTTATAGAGTAAAAAATATTCTAAAAAATAGATCTCTCTTAGGAAAAAACTCGTTTCCATTTGTTACAGATTTTCAAGCCGAATTAGATACAGCTGAGGATTTAAAATTTTTAAAATATATGATTAGTTTAAATGGTAAAAAAAAATGATGAAAATAAGAACAAAAAATAGATCTATCAAAACTACGATACCTGCACCTGGCACTCAGCAACTTATAAACAAACTAAGCAAAATAGAATCAAGATCTATGCATGGACAGCTCCCAATTGTATGGTCTAAAGCAAAAAATTATTCTGTATATGACATTAAAGGAAATAAGTTTATTGATTTTACATCAACTATCTTTGTAGCCAATATAGGTCATTCAAATCCAAACTTAATTAAGCAGATAAAATCTCATTTAAAAATTCCACTTTTAAACACATACGCATACGCAAATAAAATTAGATATAATTATCTTAATGAATTAGTCAAATTTACAGGCTTAAAAAATATGAAAGCTTTTTTAATGTCCTCAGGAACAGAGTCTACTGAAGCTGCATTTAAAATAATGAGAATGTATGGTCAAAAAACAAAAAAAAGAAAAAATGGAATAATTTGTTTTGAGGGTAATTGGCATGGAAGAACGTTAGGTGCACAAATGATGAGTGGTAATAAAAATCAAAAAAGATGGATAAGTCACATTGATAGAGATATACATCATTTTCCATTTCCATATCCATGGGTTATGAAACAAAAAAATTGTAAACAAATTTTTAATATGGGATTAAAAAAATTAAAAAATAAAAATTTAGATATAAAAAAAGATATTAGTGGTATCATGCTTGAGTCCTTTCAAGGATGGGGGGCAATTTTTTACCCAAAAGAATTCATTACAATAATTAAAAAAATTGCGAAAGAGAATAAAATATTAATCTGCTTTGATGAAATGCAGGCTGGATTTGCAAGAACTGGAAAACGCTTTGGTTTTGAAAATTATAATATAAAACCTGATTTAATTTGTTGTGGAAAAGGAATGGGTGGCGGATATCCTATTTCTGGACTAATTGGAAAATCAAATTTAATGGATTTACCATCCGTTGGAAATATGAGCAGCACACATTCTGCCAATCCACTTTCATGTGCAGCTGGTCTTTCAGTCATCAGTGAAATAAAAAATAAAAATTTATTAAAACAAACTATTAAAAAAGGTAAACTTTTATTTAAACTTCTAAATAAAATTAAAATAACAAACAATAAATCAATATCTTATGTTCTAGGTAAAGGATTAATTGCAGCAATTATATTTAATAAAAATATACCAAATATTAATAGATTAGTAACTCAAGTAGCTTACGAATGTATGTGTAATGGTCTCTTAGTTGTTCATACTGGAAGAGAATCAATTAAAATTGGACCACCATTAACGATTTCTAATGAAGCTATAATTGAAGGCGTAAATGTAATAGAAAAGTCTATTAAGAAAGTTTTTCGAAATGTATATTAGACATGTTGGATTAGTAGTAAAAGATTTAAATTTATCACTTAAATTTTGGAGGGATTCATTTGGATTTAGAGTATTAAAAAGAAGTGAGGAAACGGGTAAAACTATTGACAATATTTTAAAAACGAAAAATTGCAAAATCACAACCGTAAAATTAATAGATGCAAACAGAAATATTCTGGAACTTATTAAATTTCGAAATCTGAAATATCAAAAGAGTAGAAAAATTTTCACACACAACAATGGATTCACGCACATTGCTCTAACAATTAAAAATTTAGATAAAATCTACAATAAACTTAAGAAAAAAATAATTTTTAATTGTCCTCCACAACTATCAAAAGATAAGAAAGTTAAATTGACCTACTTAAAAACACCTGAGGGGGCATATCTAGAGTTGGTCGAGGAATTAAAATAATTTATATGAATAAAAACTATATAGATGTTGTTTATAATGATATTAATAGACCTCTTACAGACTATCCGAGTAAACTTAGTAGTTTTTTATATAAAAAATATAATTTAAAAAAAGGTGATAAATTTTTAGAGGTTGGTTGTGGAAGAGGAGAATTTTTAAAAGGATTTATTGATTTAGGAATAGATGGTTATGGCGTTGATCAGACTGATAATGCAAAGAAGATTTGCCTAAATTCTGAAATAAAAATTGCTGATTTAGAAAAAGAATTATTACCTTATGATGATAATTTTTTTGATATAATTTATTCCAAGTCAGTAGTTGAACATTTTTACTATCCTGAAAAACTTTTTAAAGAAATGCATAGAGTCTTAAAGCCTGGAGGTATACTTTTAACTTTAACACCTGATTGGGAAAATACATATAAAATTTTTTATGAGGATTATACACACAGGACGCCTTTTACTTACAACTCTTTAAAAGACATTCAGTCCATAGTAGGGTTTACTGAAATTAAGGTTCAAAAATTTATACAACTTCCAATTTTGTGGGAAAATAAAATTTACGTATGGCTTCTAAAAATTTTATCATTTTTAACGAATACAATTTTAGTTCCTGAAAGACTAAAAATTTTTAAATGGGTTAAGTTTTCAAAAGAAATAATGCTTTTATCTTCGTCAAAGAAAAAATTATTATGAAGCTAGGTTTTATGCAAGGAAGATTGTCTCCAATTTATAGAAATAGAATTCAAGCATTTCCTTGGAATAACTGGAAAAAAGAATTTGGAGTTGCAAATTCATTAGGCATTGAAATAATGGAATGGACCATCGATAGTTTTAAATTTCATTCTAACCCAATTTTTTCAAAAAAGGGAATTAAAGAAATACAATTACTCAAAAAAAAAAAATAAATTAAAAATAAATAGTATTACAGTAGATTATTTTATGGAGAATCCATTTTGGAGAAGTCAAAATCAAAATAACATTAAATTACAGAATGATTTAGTAAAATTAATTAATTCTTGTGCAGTTCTTAAAATAAAATTCTTAATTATTCCAATAGTTGATAATGGTTCATTTAAAAACAATAATGAGGAAAAATTTTTAGTTAATTATCTTAATTTAATTAAAAAAACCTTATTTAAAAAAAAAGTACAAATTATATTTGAAACTGACATGGCGCCAAAAAATGTTCTTAGTTTTATCAAAAAACTTGATGATAAAATATTTGGTATTAATTATGATATAGGAAATAGTGCTGGCTTAGGTTACAAATTAGAGAATGAATTTAAAATTTATGGCAAGTATATAAAAAATGTTCACCTTAAAGATAAAAAAAAAGGAGGAATTACGACAAGATTTGGTAACGGTGATGCGAATTTTATAAACTTATTTAAAATGTTAAAAAAATATAAATATAATGGAAATTATATTTTACAGTCTGCAAGAGCAAAAAAAGGAAAAAATCAGATTGATGAATTGGTTTATAACTTTAATTATATAAAAAATATTTATGAAAAAAAATAACAAAAATATTTTAATAACAGGTTCAACAAGTGGTCTTGGCTGGGAAATTGCAAAATATTTTTATAATAATAATTATTCAGTTGGAATTAATGGCAGGAATTTTAAAAAATTAAAACAGATTAAGAAAAAATATACCGATTTAAGTATTAATCATGGAGATATAACTAATTATCAAAGTGCTAAAAATGTAATCCAAAGTTTCATCAAAGAAAATGGAAGGTTAGATACATTGGTTTGTAATGTTGGAAATGGAAGTTTAAACAAATTAAAAGAAAAAAAAAATATTAATATATGGAAAAAAATGTTTGATATTAATTTTTGGAGTGCAATTAATATAATAGATAATGCACTTCCACATTTAAAAAAAACTAAGGGAAAAATTATTTGCATCTCATCAATATGTGGGTTAGAAAATATAGAAGGTGCCCCCATAAGCTATTCTGTAGCAAAAAATGCTTTAAATACTTTTGTAAAAAATTACTCATTTGAAGTTGGTAAGCTTGGCATAAGAATAAATGCAGTTATACCTGGAAATTTAATGTTTAAAGGATCAATTTGGAGTAAGAAAATTAAAAAAAATAAAAAAAAAAACTATGGAATATATTTATAAAAACGTACCTTTGTCGAAATTTGGTAAAGCATCTGATGTAATCTCTATGATAGAGTATCTCGATGATGAAAAGTCAAGTTTTGTAACAGGTTCTTTGATTACAATTGATGGTGGACAGACAAAAGGATTCTAATTTGAAACTAAAAAAATTTGATAATTCAGGCAAGTATTCAATTGTTACTGGTGCTGCTGGATTGTTGGGACAAATGCATGTGGAAGCTTTGTTAGAAATTAATTCAAACATCATAGCCTTAGATAAAAATATTAATGGTCTGAAAAAACTAAAAAAAAATTACGAAAAGAAGTTTAAAGGTAAAAAAATACTAGTTTTTAAGTTAGATTTAACAAATGAAAAAGAAATAGTTAAAATATCAAAAATATTAAAAAGAAAAAAAATCTTTCCAGAAATACTTATTAATAATGCTGGAAACGATCCTAAAATGAAAAAAAATGTTAAAAATCAAGAATTTTCTAGATTGGAAAATTTTGAAAAAAAAAATTTGGGATCAAAATTTAGACATTAACCTTACTTCATATTTTTTAATGATAAAAATTTTTGGATATTTAATGGCTAAAAAAAATAAAGGTGTAATCGTAAATATTGCCTCAGATTTAGGATTAATCGCACCCAATCAAAGTTTATATAAAATTAAAGGAAGACCCTATTTCAAACAACCTGTAAAACCAATTACTTATTCCATATCAAAACATGCTATACTAGGTTTAACAAAGTATGTTTCAACATATTGGTCTGATAGAAATGTAAGATGTAATACAATTTCTCCAGGGGGCGTTCTAAACAATCAATCTAAGTCTTTTTTAAGAAATGTAAGCAAACAAATACCATTAGGTAGACTAGCTAATGAAGATGAATATAAATCCACTATACAATTTATGTGTTCAGATGCCTCATCTTACATGAATGGTCAAAATGTAGTTTTGGATGGTGGTAGATCAATATGGTAAAAAAAAAAATGAAATTAGTAGGAGTAGTTTTAACTTATAATTGTGAGTCTTTTATAGAAAGAACAATAAAAAATTTACCTTTAGATGAATTAGACGATGTACTTTTTACTGACGATGGATCAACAGATAAAACGATTGAAATAATTAAAAAAAATAAATTAAATTATATCCAAAACTCACACTTAGGATATGGAGGAAATTTATTTAATGGATTAAAAAAAGCATTCTCAGATGGCGCAACACATGTAGTGGAATTGCATGGAGATGGCCAGTATCTAAATAATAATTTTAAAGAAATCAGAGAAAAATTTAATAAAAACACTGACTTAGTCTTGGGAGATAGATTTTATGATAAATACAAAACTTTTAAATCTGGAATGCCATTTCATATTTTTATTGGAAATTTATTTTTGTCATTTTTAGCTAGAATTGGATTAGGTTTTCATCTAAATGATTTTTTCCCTGGTTTTCGTGCTTACAGCAAAAAATTTTTTGAGAAAATTCAAAATTATAATTTGTCAGATGGATATCAGTTTAGTTTTGAAATAATAGCGATTTCAAAATTATTAGAATTAAAAATCTCATCTGTGCCGTCTGAGTGTAATTATAAAGATGTTAAACAAACAGCTCCTCTATGGTATATTTTCCCTTGTATTTATAATTTAATACTTAGAAGTATTCAGTTTAGATTAGCAAAAAAAGGAAAAAAAATTTCAGTGTTTAACCCTAAATAACTGTGTATAAGAAATAAATAATTAAATATGTGTAGTATAGCTGGATATGTCTCAGGAAATAGTGACCAAGTAAAGCTAATGCTTAAATCAATGGTTCACAGGGCTCCTGATGATATGGGAATATTTCAAGATTCAAAATTAAGTATAGGCATGGGAAGACTCAAGATTATCGATTTAAAGTCTGAAAATTTATGCCCTATGGAAACTGATGAATTTGTTTTGTGTTATAACGGGGAAATTTATAACTTTATTGAATTAAGGAATATACTTAAAAAAAAATATAATTTTAAAACTTTGTCTGATACAGAGGTTTTATTGTATAGTTGGAAAGAATGGGGAACAAAAGCGTTTGATAAATTAAATGGCATGTTTGCCTTTGCTATTTACGATAAGAAAAAACAAAAAATTTACTTAGCAAGGGATATTCCAGGAGAAAAACCTCTTTATTATTATAGTGATGAAAAAAAATTTATTTTTGCCTCAGAAGCAAAGGCTTTAACAAAAATAATTTCTTTGAAAAAAAATCCTAAGAATATTTTTTATAAAAATTTTCAACATTTTTTAAACGACACAATGTTTAAAAATGTATTTCAATTACCAGCAGCACATTTTCTTGAATATGATTTAAGAAGAAAGAAATTTCGTATTGAAGAATACTGGCAGTTTAAGAAGAGGAAAATAAACATAAAAACTGCGGACGAAGAGCTTGAATATTTACTGAAAAATTCAATAAAACTAAGACTTAGAAGTGATGTTCCTATGGGCATTTATCTATCTGAAGGGTTGGACTCTAACTTGTTGGCGTCATTTCACAAATTTAAGTCCAAATTTTATTTTGATGACTCAAAAAATTGGAAGAGAGATTTTTATAAAAAAATTAATAAAATTGTTCATCACCTTGATTTTCCTGTTGGTTCACTTTCATCATATCCACTATGGAAACTTGCAGAGAGAGCCAAAAACAATAATATAAAAGTTATCGTATCTGGAGAGGGCGCAGATGAAATCTTTTCTGGATATGTAAGATATCTACCAATTTCATTACAATGGGAACTAGAAAGAAAGTATAAGTCGTATAAATCTTTATTTAAAAAATTTTATAACACTTATTTAGATAGCTTTTCAAAAATAACTACAAGATCAGAGGATCATGAATATGTAAAAATAAAAGTAAAAAAGTACTTTGAAATGTTTGATGATCCAATAAATGCAATGGGTTTTTCAGATTTTAAATTAATTATGCCAAGCCTTTTACAAATGGGAGATAGAATGTCTGCAGCCTTCGGCATAGAAAATAGATGTCCTTATCTAGATAAAAATATTATAGAATTTGGATATAGTTTACCTCCTGAATTAAAAATTGATGGTTTGAGACAAAAAATAGTTTTAAGAAATCTTGCAGAAAAAAGAAAAGTTATAAAACCTCTTCATTTTGAAAAAAAAGGTTTGACGATCAGATTTAATAATTGGTTTAAAAGAACAGATTGGGATCGTTCTTATTATTTTTCTTTGTTGAATAAAGTTTGGAATTTGGTATACAAATAACCCATGAGTTTCAAAGTATTAGTTACAGGTAGTTCTGGTTTTATAGCTCCTCACATCTTAGAAGAATGTAAATTAAAAGGATGGTCAGCATGGGGTATTGATTTGTTAGATGCGCAAGATAAAGATAAAGTATCAGATATAAAATATGTTAAAAAAAACATTTTTGATCTTACTTCTTCTGATTTAGTAGGAACAGATTTTATAGCGCATATGGCATTTGTTACAAACATTCCAAGTTCAATTAAAAGACCTGTCGAAAGCACTTATGAAAATATAGATATGACTGCACATTTGTTAAATATAGCTACCAAAGCAGGAGTGAAAAAAGTTGTTTTCCCTTCAACCGCATCTCTTTACGGACATAATAGCATTCCATGGAAAGAAGGAATGTCAGCTGACCCAATTGAACCTTACAGTTTTCAAAAACTTTCATGTGAATATTTGCTTAAAATGTGGAAAGTAAGATATAATTTGCCAACAGCGTCGCTTCGTTTGTACCAAGTGTATGGTGAAAATCAAAGACCTGATACAGCATTATCAGCATTTATGCGCGCAAAGAAAAGTGGAAAGCCGATAACTCTTACAGAAACTACCGCTCAATCATCTTTTAGAACTGGTAGAAGAGACTTTATATATGTTAAAGATGTTGCTAAAGCATTTCTAGCAACTATGGTATCAGACAAGACAGGAAATGGTGAGATTATAAACATAGGAACTGGAAAAATGCACACTATGGAACAAATAGCAAATACAATTGGAGGAGAGGTTGTCTTTATACCAAAAAGAAATTTTGAGGTTGAGGCACATCAAGCAGATATGACAAGATGTTTCGAGCTTTTAGATTGGAGACCTAATACCGAAGTTCTTCCTTGGCTTAAAAAATTCGTAGAAAGCTCGGGTTAAATAGCTATGAGAAAATTTAATGTAATTAAAAATAAAACCTGTAGAATGTGCTCATGCACAAAGTTTCATGAAGTAATAAATATTGGGATGCACCCATTAGTAAATAGTTTAATAAGTAAAAAAGATTTAAAACAAAAAGATCCAGTATTCCCAATAAAAGTAAGACAGTGTAAAAGATGTAAATTAGTACAATTAACTGAAATAATTGACTCCAATGAAATTTATAAAAATGTTGATTATCTTTATTTTTCTTCTGATATGCCAGCTTTAGATAAATATTTTTTACCTTACGCAAAAGAAATAAAAAAACGTTTTTTGAAAAAAAAAGACTTTGTTGTTGAGATTGGTAGTAACGATGGGGTTATGTTAAAATATTTTAAAAAATATAAACATTTAGGAGTAGATCCTGCAACAAATGTAGTCATTAGAGCATTAAGAAACAAAATAGATACTCTCCCATTATTCTTTACCAAAAATCTGGCAAATAAAATTCTTAGAGAATATGGCCCTGCAAAAGTGATTTATGGAAATAATTGTATTGCTCATTTAGATGGGCTTAGAGATTTAACTTCAGGGGTTTATGATCTTTTAGATAAGAATGGTGTATTTATAATAGAATGTAATTATTGGGGCGGAATGGTTGATAAAACAAATTATTCATTAATCTATCATGATCATTATTCGTATTTTTCATTAAAAGTTTGGATGAATTTTGCTAAAAAATATAATCTCAAAGTTTTTGATGCCACAGTAACGCCAGCACAAGGCGGAAGCTTAAGGTTATTTTTATCAAAAAATAATAGAAAAATGACCAAGAGGTGTAAAAAACTTTTAAATGAAGAAAATACGTCAAATCTAAATTCATTTGAAGTGTCTAAAAAATACAGAGAAAGTGTTTTAAGCACATCTAAAGATTTGAAAAATTTAGTAACTAAACTTAAAAAACAAAAAAAGAAAATTGCTGGTTACGGTGCTGCAGCAAAGGGAATGACCATATTAAAATGCTCAGGAATTGGGAAAGAGCTATCATATTTTGTAGATGACTCTCCTGCAAAACAGGGTCTTTATTCTCCAGTTGATCATGTTCCTATTATATCTCGGAAAAAAGCTCAAAAAAATTTACCTGATTATTTCATTATACTTGCACCAAATTACAGTGAAGTAATTATATCAAAAGAAAAAAAATTTATTAAAAATGGTGGAAAATTTATTGTACCTAAAAATGGAATACATGTAACACCATCCTAGTTTGGTATTTATTTTTTCTTAACCATTATCATTTCAGCTAAATAACTAAATATTGCAGGCACTAAGAATATAAATTGTACACCTGCAGTTCTTTGATGAGGAATATGTAATAAACCAAATAACAGTAACGATATCACTGTAAAAGAAAAAATAGAAAATAAAAAAAATAACTTTATTTTTTTATGAGAACCTATTTCTTTTTCAAAATTTTGGCCACCAAAAATATAATAATAAAAAATGAATATAAAAGAAATAATAATTAAATTCTTAATAGCTGGATGAAAAAAAAGAGTTTTTAAAGTATATATTATCGAATTAAATGTCCAAAAAAGATGATCTTTAAAATTGATTTTTATAACCTCAATTGAAAATTTGAGCAGTTTCTTGTCTATATTTATATTGTTTTTAATTTTACCAAAAAAATGATCTAAATTTTTGTATTTCCATGCTTCAAAATTCTTACTACTCTCAGGATCAAAAGGTGTAATATTATTTTCTTGTTTTACCATATCCACCCATGCTTCCATAAGATAAATATTCCAACAATACCGATGAATAAAATTATTGTCTTGTTTCTTGAAGCTATCAAAATTACATGGGTCCGAAAAAATTTTCTTTTTTTCTATAAATTTTTCAGCAAATTGAATGTTGTTTTTATCTTCCATTTTAATAAGAGTTTTTTTATCTAAATAAAAACCAGCATGACCAGACAATTGTACTCCTGTAAAGGGTGTTAAACCTAAGCTGCCCGTAACAAGAAATTTAATTAAAAAAAATAATAGTAACGGAGTGAAAGAATAAAAATTTAATTTAAAAAAACTACTAAATTGTTTAAAAAATAAAAAATATAATGAAAATATAAACGGAAAAATTAATATTAGTAAAAAAGATGGTCTTATTTGTATTGTTAAAAATATGGCAATTGAGAGCAATAAGTATGCATATGATTTATTTTGAACAATTACAATAATCAGAAATGAAATTGAAAATACAAAAAAAGAAATTCCAATTATTTCTGTCCATCCAAAAGCATATTCCCAAACATTGTATGACATAAATGTTAATCCAGAAAAAATACAAGAAAAAATTTTCCCAAATCCGCAATTAATGAAAGTATTCAGCATAAAACTGTTTGCTATTATAAAAATCATGAAAGTAAAAAAAGGCCAGTAATATAGTTTTTCGTCAAAGATCATATAAACTTTTAAAATTAATGGTATTCCAAATGATCTATGCTGACTTAAGACTGTTTTTAGGTTTTCAAAACTGAAATTTATATAACTTCCACTATCACCAGTATTAAAATCCATATTTCTTGGAAAATTACTTGACAGGAATAAGTCCCCAACTGGTGAGAAAAGAATTAACAAAGAAAATATATATATTAAGCAAAAGATAAAATTAATCTCAAATACTGAAAAATTAAAGTTATTGATTTTATCTTTAAATTTTTTAATGGTTTTTTTCAAATTAGGTTAATTGTTAATATATTAATATTGTAATTATCATAAACTAAATATATTTAAAACAAATATATTATGGAAAAAATTATAGTAACTGGCTCATGTGGTTTTATTGGAATGCACACGTGTCTGTCTTTAGTTAAAAATAAAAATAATAAAGTTTTAGGATTAGATAATTTAACAAATTATTATGATGTAGAACTAAAAAAAAAAAGAAATAATTTATTAAAAAACAAAAAAAATTATAAGTTTATAAAAGTAGATATTTCAAATAAAAATAAAATTTTTAATATTTTTAAAAAATTTAAACCTAATTATGTAATACATCTTGCGGCTCAGGCAGGCGTCAGGTATTCATTTGTTAATCCATATGCATACAAGACAAGTAATATCGACTCTTTTTTAAATATTTTGGAAGCATCAAGAATTTTTAGGGTTAAACATTTAACTTATGCTAGCAGTTCAAGTGTATATGGTAAAAATTTAAAAATACCATATTCTGAAAAAAATCATGTTAATTATCCAGTTAGTTTTTATTCTGCAACAAAAAGAGCCAATGAACTAATGGCGCACGTATACAGTTCGAGTTATAATTTGCCATCAACAGGATTAAGGTTCTTTACTGTTTATGGACCATGGGGACGACCAGATATGGCCTATTATATATTTGCAGAAGCATTATTAAAAAATAAGGTAGTAAATTTGCATGATAATGGAAAAATGTTAAGGGATTTTACTTACATCGATGACGCTGTGAAAATTATTAATAAAGTTTATAGAAAAAAACCTCATATTTTTGGTATAGATAAAAAAAAAAATGACTCCCAAAATAAACTGACATCAAATCACTTAATTCTAAACGTTGGAAATAATAAACCTGTTTATGTAAAAAGTTTAGTAAAGTGTCTTGAAATTGAATTTAAAAAAAAACTTAAATTCAAATCAATACCTATACAAAGAGGAGAGCTTAATAAAACTTACGCATCAACTTCATTGTTAAAAAAATATACTGGATTTGCACCAAATACAGATATAAGTAATGGTATTCATAATTTTGTAAAATGGTTTAAAGATTACAATAGATTATAATCATGAAAAAAATATTAGTTTTAGGAAGTAATTCTTTCGCTGGTTCACACTTTATAGATTTTTGCTTATCAAAGAAATGTAAAATTTTTGCTATTAGTAGATCGTCAGAAAATAATATATTTCTTAAATATAAAAAAAATTCTAATAAAAAAAACTTATTTTTTTTTAAAAAAAATATAAATAACAAGTCTCATCAAAAAGATATTTTGAAAATTATTAAAAGAAAAAAAATAGAGTATATAGTTAATTTTGCTGCACAGGGAATGGTTGAGGAAAGTTGGTTTTCGCCAGAAGATTGGTATAGGACAAATTTAATATCACAAATTGAAATACTAAATGATATGCGTAAGTTAAAAAGTATTAAAAAATATATAAATTTTTCGACGCCAGAAGTTTACGGATCTAATAACAAAATTATAAAAGAATCTTTCTTTTTTAACCCAAGCACACCTTACGCTTTATCAAGATCCTCAATGGATCTACATTTAAGGCTTTTATTTCAAAACTATAATTTTCCAATGATAATTACAAGAACAGCCAATATTTATGGACCTTATCAACAACTTTATCGTATCATACCAAAATCAATTATTTATTTTCTAAAAAATAAAAAACTAAGTTTGCATGGAGGTGGAAACTCTTATAGGTCATTTATTTTTATGGAAGATGTATCAAATGCGCTCTTTAAGATATTGAAGAAAGGAAAAATTGGTAGCACCTATCACATTTCAACAAATGAATTTATCTCAATAAAGAAGCTTGTTAATATTATTCAAAAAAAACTTAAAAGAAAAAATTTATTAAACCTTAAAGCAAAAGAAAGAATGGGAAAGGATTATGCATATAAGTTGAGTAGCATTAAATTGAAAAAAGAAATAAAATGGAAACCAAGAACAAGCTTAAACCAAGGTATAGATGAAACCATAGGGTGGATAAAACAAAATTTTAAATATTTTAAAAAAAATAAAACAGAGTATAAACATAAAAGATGAAGATATTAATTACTGGTGGATGTGGATATGTTGGAAGTGAATTAATAAAATACTTATTACTTAAGGGTCATACCATAACAAATATTGATACTAGATGGTTTGGAAACACTTTAAAAAAACACAAAAAACTTTTAAACTTAAAATTAGATATTCGTGACATAGAAGCTATACCGATGAAAGGTGTTGATACGATAATACATCTTGCAGGTATTGCGAATGATCCAAGTGTTGAGTTGGATGAAAAACTTTCGTGGGAGGTAAACGTACTTGCATCAAGATTTTTAATTGAAAAAGCTGTAAAATATAATATTAAAAATTTTATTTATGCTAGCTCTGGAAGTGTTTATGGTATTAAAAAAGAAAAACAAGTTACAGAAGAATTAAGTTTACTTCCAATCTCTGCCTATAATAAAACTAAGATGATTGCAGAAAACGTTCTTCTAAGTTACAAAAATAAAATTAATGTTTTTTGTGTAAGACCTGCAACTGTTTGTGGATTTTCAGAAAGAATGAGGCTTGATGTAAGTGTTAATTTACTAACTTCACAAGCGATTAAAAATAAGAAGATAAAGGTACTGGGAGGAAAACAAATTAGACCAAATATTCATATTAAGGATATGATAAGAGTTTATGATTTTTTTCTAAATAATAAAAGAATAAAATCTGGTTGCTACAATGCTGGATTTGAAAATATATCAATCATTAAATTAGCACAATTAATAAAAAAGAAAATTAAATGTGATATAGAAATATATAAATCAAATGATGTGAGATCTTACAGACAGTCGTCAAAAAAACTAATTAATTTAGGATTTAAAAGATTATACTCCGTTGAAAACGCAATAGATGATTTAATTGTGAAATTCAATGAAAAAAAAATAAAAAATAAACTTAATTGTTATAATGTAAAATGGATGAAAAAAAATAAACTAAATGGGTAGATCAATAAATTTATTAAGAAATTATCCAAAATCAAAGAGAAATTTGGATAAAAGACTTGAGGAAAAAAACCATACTGTTAGAGCAATTGCTAGAAAATTTGGTAAGGATTTTTTTGATGGTGATAGGAAATATGGTTATGGAGGTTTCAATTATCATAAAAGATTTTGGAACAAAGTCGTAAAAGATTTTAAAAAATATTGGAAATTAGATAGAAATTCCAGTGTTCTGGATATCGGGTGTGGTAAAGGTTTTATGCTTTATGATTTAAAGAAGGAGATACCGGGTATAAAATTTAATGGTGTGGATATTTCAAGATATGCAATTAAAAACTCAAAAAAAGAGGTTAAAAAATTCCTAAAAGTCGCTGATGCAAAAAAATTGCCATTTCCCGATAAATCGTTTGATATTGTTATTGCTATAAATACGATACACAATTTAAATAAAAAAGACTGTGCTAAATCTATAAAAGAAATAAATAGAGTCTGTAAAAGAAAAAGTTTTATTACTGTAGATGCATATAGAAATAAGTCAGAAAAAGAAAAAATGTTTAAATGGAATTTGACAGCTAAGACAATAATGTCAGTTAAACAGTGGAAAGTTTTTTTTAAGAAAAATTCTTATAAAGGTGATTACTATTGGTTTATTCCTTAAAAAACTCTGAATTAATAAAAATATATTCTCATTTCTATAAAATTAGAAATGTTGAGTTTACTATTTCAAAAAAATATAAAGAAGGAAAAATGAGATGTCCAACTCATTTATCCATAGGTCAAGAGCTAGTACCAGCTGTTTTTTCGTTGATATGTAAAAAATCAGATTATGCAATTAGCACACATAGAGGGCATGCTCATTATTTAGCTAAAGGAGGGTCATTAAAAGGAATGATTGCTGAAATATATGGTAAGAAAACTGGCACATCAAAAGGAAAAGGTGGATCAATGCATTTAATTGATTTAAATGTAAATTTTATGGGAACCTCAGCAATTGTAGGAAACAGTATACCTATAGGTGTAGGTCTTGGACTTTCGATTAAATTAAAGAACCAGAAGAATTATTCTTATGTATTTTTAGGTGATGGTGCAATTGAAGAGGGTATTTTCTATGAATCCCTGAATTTTTCTGTAGTAAAAAAATTACCAATAATTTTTATTTGTGAAAATAATTTATACTCAGTTTATAGCTCTTTTAAAGACAGACAACCAATTAAAAGAAAAATACATAAACTTGCGGAAAGTATTGGAGTAAAATCTGAAGTTTGTGATGGAAATAATCCATCAGCGATATATAAAAAATTTAAGTATGCAACTAACCATGTCAAAAAAAATCATGAACCTTTCTTTTTAGAATTTAAAAATTATAGATGGTTAGAGCATTGTGGGCCAAATTTTGATAATAGTATTGGTTATAGAAGCATAGAAGAGTTTGAACAGTGGAAAAAAAAAGATAAATTGTTATCTATTAGATCAAGACTTATAAAAAAAATATCAATTGAGCAAATTACTAAAATTGAAAAAAATATAGATAAAGAAATACAAGAAGCTTTTATTTTTGCTGAAAAATCAAAATTTCCTACAGATAAAAATTTACAAGATGAAGTTTATGCCAAATAAGTATAATAAAAGTTTTTCAGAAGCCATAAATGAGGCATTAGAATTTTCAATGAAGAAAGACAAAAACCTAATTTGTTATGGACTTGGTGCTACAGACCCAAAAAATATTTTTGGTACAACAAAAAATTTAGAAAAAAAATTTGGAAAAAAAAGGGTATTTGATGTTCCTTGCTCTGAAAATGCGCTTACTGGGGTATCAATTGGAGCAGCAATGGCGGGAATAAAATCAGTAGTTACCCATCAAAGATTAGATTTTTTTCTATTAGCTATGGATCAATTAGTCAATTCAGCTGCCAAATGGTACTTTATGTTTGGTGGAAAAGTTTCAATACCAATTACAATTAGATTAATTATTGGTAAAGGATGGGGACAGGGACCAACACATTCTCAAAATTTACAAGCATGGTTCGCGCATATTCCAGGACTTAAAGTCGTTATGCCAACATTCCCACAAGATGCTAGAGATTTATTAATTGACTCAATAAATGATCCAAATCCAGTTATATTTTTAGAAAGCAGATGGCTACACAGTCAGAGAGATAAAGTTTCTAAAAAAATAAATAAAAAAGTAATAGGAAAATCTAAAATTGTTAAACCTGGCAAACATATAACAATTGTCGCGATGTCTTATTTAGTAATTGAAGCTTTAAAAGCTTCAAAATATTTAAAAACAGTCCAAAATATTGATTGTGAAATAATAGATATAAGGACAATTAAGCCATTAGATTATAAAACAATTTATAAATCAGTTAAAAAAACTAAAAGTTTACTTGTTTTAGATACAGGTAATAAAATTTGTTCGGTAGCAAGCGAGATAGTATCTACGATCATCATGAATAAAAAAATTAAATTAAAAAAAAGACCAGAGATAATAAGCATGCCAGATATTCCAGAGCCTACCAGTTATGCTCTAACTAAAAATTTTTTTATAGATTATAAAAAAATAACTATTAAAGTTTTGAAAATGTTTAATAAGAAGGATAAGAAATCTTTAAATAATTTTTTTAAAAAAGATAAATTACATCATGATCAACCTCACCAAAAATATTTTGGACCTTTTTGATGAACCCCTTAAAGTTAAAATCAGCAGTCTTATTTAAGTTAAATTCAAGTTTAAAAATTTTAGATATCAAAATTCCAAAACTAAAAAAAAATCAGGTATTAGTAAAAATTTTTTACTCCGCTATATGCAGAAGTCAAATTATGGAGATTTTTTCAGGAAGAAATAATAAGAAATATTTACCACACATGTTAGGTCATGAAGCTTCAGGCAAAGTAATTAAATCTTATGATAACAAAAAATTTAAAGAAAATGATGATGTAATACTAACTTGGATAAAATCAGATTTGAAGGATTCAATTAATCCATCATATAAATTTAAAAACAAAAAAATTAACAGTGGAAAGGTAACAACATTTAGTAATTACGCAATTGTTTCTCAGGACAGACTGGTAAAAAAACCAAAAAATATAAGTTTTAAAAATTCAGTCTTACTGGGATGTTGTTTTATGACAGGACCAGGAATGGTATTAAATGAAACTAAGCCAAAAAAAGATTCAAAAATAATAATTATTGGTTTAGGTGCTGTTGGTCTTGGATGCTTTTTAGCTTTAAAAAGTAAAGGAATTAATTCAATAGTTGTTATTGAAAAAAATAAAAAAAAAATTCTCTTAGCAAAAAAAATAGGAATTAAATTAATCTTAAGTTCAATAAATACACAATCTAGGAAGAAAATAATTAAATTTTTTGGAAGTAAGGCTGATATTTGTTATGATTCTGCGGGAGGAATTGAAACATTAGAAAAATCCTTAAGTTTAATAAAAAATAATGGTTTGTTACATTTTGCTTCACATCCTGATGAAAAATTAAGAATGAAAATAAAACCTTATGATTTTATTATAGGAAAAAGAATATCTGGGAGTTGGGCAGGAGGGTCAAAACCTGAGAGAGATGTTAAAAAATTTTCAAAAATTATTGAAAAAAATCAAAGATTAATAAATAGTCTTTTAGCAAAAGAATATAAACTAGAAAATATTAATAATGCAATTCGTGATTTTATGGAGGGGAAAGTTTTTAGACCAATAATTAAAATGATGCATGAATAAAGAACTTAATTATAAAACTAAAGATTTCTGGAAAAAAAAAGCATTGAATTTGATATGGGAAAGACAGTTTGATAAAGTTTTTGAATTTAGAAAAAACAATTCTCACAATTGGTTTTTAAATGGAAAAATAAATATTTATAAAAATTTAATCGAAAAAAATTTATTGATAAACCCAAACAAGATTGGAATTTCTTGTATAACTAAAAATAAAAAAATTACAGAGTATTCATATAAAAAGATAGATATTTTAGTAAAAAAATTTGAAAATATAATTTTGAATTTTCAGTCTAAGAAAAAAATTAATAAAATAATGATACATGCATCTGCATCCGAGGAGTCTTTTGTGAGTATGCTAACTTGTTCAAAATTAGGTATTGAGTTTTCAGTTTTATTTGAAAATCTTGAATCAGAAGCTATTTTAAATAGAATTATTATTTTTAAACCAGATTTATTTTTAACAAGATTACAGAAAAAAGAGTTCTACAGAAAAAATTTTAATTATTTGAAAAGAATTAAAAAAAATACTGAATTAATTTTTTTTGAAAATTTAAATAAAAAAAAAAAAATTAATGCAAATAATAAAATAAAAAAAAAATATAGCGTAGATTCAAATAAAAATTTTTTTACACTTTTTACCTCTGGATCAACAGGACAACCAAAAGGTATTTGTCATAATGTAGGTGGATACTTAACCTATTCCTTATTTACAACTAAAAGTCAATTTGGTGCAGGCAAAGACTCTATTATTTTGACTGCTTCTGATGCAGGTTGGATTAATGGACATACTTATGCTTTTTTTGCTCCATTATTGATAGGAGCAGAAACTATTCTTATAGAGGATCCATTTTTACTATTAGACGAAAACTTTTTAATTAAGATTATAAAAAAAAAGAAAATATCAATTTTATATTTACCAGTGACAATAGTTAGAGTGATGAAGAGTCTTTTTAAAAGAAAATCCATAAATAAACTATCTTTAAAAACAATAGGATCTATGGGTGAACATTTAGCACCAGATGTAGGTAAGTGGTATTCAAATTACTTTAGCTTAAAAAATAAACCAATTATAAATACATACTTTCAAACAGAAACAGGTGGCATAGTATTTTCGCCAAAATATAACGAAAAAATAAAAATTTCTCCTCATGGTTCTGTAGGTTCAATTATACCAGGAATTAAATTTAACCCCTTGAAAAGTAAGGAAAAAAAGGAAATTATGCTTACATCCCCTTTCCCAGGACTTATGAAAAAGGTGATAAATTCAAAAAAAGAACACAATAAATATTTTGACAAAAAGAATAATTTTAGAATGTTTGACTTGGCAACTTTATATAAAAAAAAAGTTTATGTGCATGGAAGAATTGATGATGTTATAAATATTAGAGGTCATAGAATTGGGTGCGCAGAAATAGAAAAAATAGTTTTAAAAAACGCTGATATAACTGAAACTGCAGCTGTAGCAGTTCCTCATAAATTGGAAGGAAGCGTTATCATATTATTTGTCCAAACAAAAAAAATTAATTTAGACAATAAAATCAATAAAATGATCCTATCAAATTTTGGTAGTTTTGCGATACCAAAAAAAATATACTACTTGTCAGAATTACCAAAAACAAGAAGTGGTAAAATTTTGAGAAGACTTTTAAGAAATCTATATGAGAGAAAAAATAAAATAGGTGATATATCCACAATTAAAAATAAAAAAATAATTAATGAAATCAAAAAAAAAATTAATGATTAAAAAACTTAAAAATTACGATGTTTTTAAAATTATATCAAAGAATACAAATATAAAAATTAACAAAATTAATGTAACTTCAAAAGCTGATGATTTTCCACAATGGGATAGCATGAATCATGTGAATATAATATTAGATCTTGAAAAAATTAAAAATATAAAAATTAGTTCTTCGAAGGCATTAGAATTAACTACTGTAAAAAAAATTCTTAAATTTTTAAAGATATAATAATCATCAATGTTATTTAATAGTTTACTATACTTATTAATTTTTTTACCCGTTATTATCCTAATATCATTTTATTTAAGAGACAGAATTTTTATCGCAAAATGTATAATAATTTTCTCATCTATAATTTTTTATTCATATTTTAATATTTCTCATTTGCCAATTATTATCATTTCAATCTTTATAAATTACTTTTTATCAATTATTTTTATCAAAAATATAAGACCAAAAAAATTTTATTTAATATTAGGGATAACTATTAATATTTTAATATTAGGTTATTATAAATATCAAAATTTTTTAATAATTATTATAAACTCTACGATTGATTTAAATATCCCGTTAAGTGAAATGCAGTTTCCATTAGCTTTAAGCTTTATAACTTTTCAACAGATAGCTTATTTAGTTGATATATATAATTCAAATACAAAAAAGCCTAAAAATTTAATTGATTATTCAATGTTTGTAATATTTTTTCCTCAATTGATAGCCGGTCCCATCGTTCGTTTTAGTGAATTTGCGAAACAACTTAAGAATAACTTTTTAAAAATAAATTATGACTCCTTTTGTTTAGGACTTGTATTAATACCAATTGGAATTTTTAAAAAATCTTTTATTTCAGATAATTTATCAATATTAGTAGATAGTAATTTTAATAATATTATGAATTTAAATATATTTGAGGCTTGGGTAACAAGTTATGCTTGGAGTTTTCAATTTTATTTTGATTTTAGTGGGTATGTAGATTTAGCACTTGGATCAGCATTACTTCTTTCAATAAAACTGCCAATTAATTTCAATAGCCCATTTAAAGCAGTAAATGTGATTGACTTTTGGCAAAGGTGGCACATAACTCTTACAAGATTTTTAACAAATTACGTTTACTATCCTTTATCTAAGATATTTCTAGAGCTTACTTTCTTTAAATCTCTTATTATAATTTTAATAGTTTTTTTTATTTCTGGAATTTGGCATGGACCAAATTATACATTTATACTCTTTGGATTGATAAACGGTTTTGGTGTTTGTTTTAATTATCTTAAGAAGAAATATTTTAATATTCATATCAATAAGTTTGTATCCATTTTTCTTACTTTTAATTTTATAAATATATCTTTCATTTTTTTTAGATCAAATTCAATAAATGATGGATTGATAATAATAAAAAAAATGCTTAGTTTTAAAGATGTATTTGGAACTACTAAATTAATTTTGCATAACTTAAATTCAATTTTTGAATCTAGTTCAAGTTTATATTATTTTGTATTTAAAAATTTATATTTTTTCAATATTATCTTAATATTATTAAGCTCATTTTTAGTTTTTACTTGCAAAAATTCTAATGAAATAAAAATAAAAAATTTATATAATTTCAAATCTTTAGTTATGGTTTTGACAATTGCAATAATCGGAATTTTATCAATTAAGAAAGATTTACCTTTCCTATATTTTCAATTTTAAAATGAAAAACAAAAATTTTTTTTACCGTTTCATCTTTTTTTTAGCTCTTGGAATATTTGTTTTAATAGGAATAATTTTTCTCTCTGAAAAAGATGGATTCGGATATAAATATCAAAGTCTAATAGATTATCAAATTTCAAAAATAAAAAATTTTGATGATGATACAGAAGTATTATTTTTAGGTGATAGTTCCATGGGGTACGCCATTAGTTCGCAAGAATGGGAAAAAATTACTGGGAAGAAAACACTTAATTTAGCGCTAATTGGGGATTATCAATTTTCTGGTGTCAGAGCCTTATTTGATATGATTCCAAAAAAAAAAAATTAAAAATATTTATATAATTGCAAATTTAGATTCATGGAGGATTAAAAGTTCAGAAAATTATTATTTATCTTTAAAAAGTGAAAAGTCAATATATAAAAATTTTTACAAAATTAATGAAAGTTTAAACTTATATAATTTTGTAAATATTTTAAGATTTTATATATTTGATAGTTTTAAAAGAGATAAATATAAAATTTCAAAAAAATATGATTACATTACTCAAGGCAAAAAAATAGATGAAGAATATTTAAATAAAACAAAAAAATTTTCATCTGATCAAATAATTTTTAATAAGATATTTGACTTAAAGAAAATTTTTTCTGAATGTGATAATTTGGGATTAGAATGTATTTATTTGCATGGGCCTATTTTAGATGATTTTTGTGCAAAAAAAAATATTATTGAATTTAGAAAAAATATAAATGAGCACTTAAAAATAAATAATATACCTTTTTTTCAAAAAAATGTATGCATCCAGAAAAATCATATTGGAGACGGGTTCGGTCACGTGTCACCAGATTATAAGTTTCATTATACTTTGGAGTATTTTAAATATATAACTTCAAAATAAAATTTAATTATGAAAAATGTAATAATCTTAGGCATAAATGCTGATATTGGAAGAAATATCGCAAAATATTTTTTAAAAGATAATTTTAGTGTTATTGGAACTTATAGAAAAAAAAAGCCTATTTTAAATGATTTCGCAAATTTGAAAAATTTAAAATTAATCAAATGTGACATTAATACTAAGAAAGACATTAATAAAATTTCAAGTTATTTAAAACATAAAAAAATTAAGTGGGATATATTGTTTAGTTCTATTGGAACAACTGTTCCAATTGGAAACTTTTTTAAATTAAACTTTAATGATTGGAAAAAGTCAATTAACACAAATTTTTTATCACAATTAGAAGTTTTACATAAAATTTACCCTCATAAAAATAAATTCAAATCTAATGTAGTTTATTTAGCGGGAGGAGGCACAAATAATCCATTTACAAATTATTCTGCTTATTGTGTAGCAAAAATTGGATTAATCAAAATGTGTGAATTAATTGATGATGAAGATAAATATTTAAATATTTTTATTATAGGGCCAGGATTTACTAAAACTAAAACCCATTTAGAAACTATGCAAGCCGGAAAACTAGCTGGTAAAAATTTGAATAAAGTTAAAAATTTTTTAAATTCAAAGAATCCTGGAACTTCATTTCAAAAAATATATGAGTGTGCAAGATGGGGAATCAGTAGTGGAAAAAAAATAGTTAGTGGAAGAAACTTTTCAGTAGTTCATGATAAATGGGCAAATGATAATTTAAAAAAAAGACTTATAATGGATAAAAATATGTATAAACTAAGAAGATATAAAAATTAATGAATTTAAAATTAACTGACTGTCTTGCAAGAATATTAAAAAAAAACGGCATAAAAAATATTTTTGGCTTACAAGGTGGTGCGGTAGTACATATATTTGACTCACTAGAAAAATTTAAATTTAAAGTAACCTACACAAATCATGAGCAAAGCGCAGGTTTAGCAGCTGTTGCAAATGCAAAAGTAGAGAATAATATTGGGTGTGCCGTAGTTACAACTGGACCAGCTTGTACAAATGTTATGACTGGATTATTAGCTGCATGGCAAGACTCTGTGCCCACTATATTTATAAGTGGCCAAGCTAGATCAAATCATACAAGTTATGGAAAAAAAGTAAGGCAAGTAGGAACTCAAGAGGTGAATATTTGTGATATTGTTAAACCATTAACAAAGTATGCAGTGTTTATAAAAAAAAAGGAAAACTTTCTTAAAGAATTTAATAAGGCAATTAGTATAGCAAACTCTGGAAGAAAAGGTCCTGTGTGGGTAGATATACCCTTAGAAATTCAATGGTCACTAATTGATTTTAAGGAAGAAAAAAATTTAAATAATTCGAATAAAAAAAAAATTTTTTCTCAAAAATTTATTAATTTGTTTAGATACTCACAAAAGCCTCTGCTAATTTTAGGGTATGGAGCACATAGTTCAAAAAAAATTCAAAAAAAATTATTTGATTTAATTAATGAAAAGAAATTAAACTACGTCTCCACCTGGAATGCTGCAGATTTGTATGGAACAAATGATAAAAAAAATCTAGGAATTATTGGAATGAGCGGTCAAAGAGGCGCAAATAAAGCAGTTTTTGAGTCTGATCTGATTATATGTTTAGGTACTCATTTATCAATTCCACATACCACAACTTTGTATGAAAGCTACGCAGCAAATTCTAAAAAAATTATTGTTAATATTGATAAAGATCAAATAAAAAATCTAAATATAAAATTTGACTTAAAAATTAATGCAGATTTAAATCTTTTTTTAGATTTTTTCAAAAAAGTAAAAGTAAAACCAAAAAATTGGCAAGCCGAAAATTTAAAAAGTCAAAACTGGTATACTCCAAAATTAACTAAAAAACCAAACTCTGATATTTTTATAAAAGAAATTACAAAGAAAATAAAAAATAAGTGTGTTATTGTTGATGGTGGTGGAACAGCCCTATACTCAGGTTTTCAAAGCTCCCACTTATACAAAGGAGATAGACTAATTTGTTCTTCTTCCATTTCATCAATGGGAACAGGGTTAGCAGAGTCAATTGGAACCTCATCAAGCGGTTTATTTAAAAATTATGTTTGCATTATAGGCGATGGTAGCTTTCTAATGAATATACAAGATTTACAAACCATAGTTCAAAAAAAAATAAATTTAATAATAATACTTGTAAATAATAATGGATATCTGGCGATTAGAAATACTCAAACGGAATTTTTAAAAAAAAAATATTTTGGTACTCACCCTGAGTGGGGACTTACAATGCCAAACTTTGAAAATGTATGTAAATCATTTAAGTTAAATTATATTAATATAAAAGACTCCAAAAACATGAAATCCAAAATTAATAAATTAATAAAAAAAAGAAGGCCAATTGTCTGCGAACTATTTGTTGATCAAAATCAGCAATCATTATTTAAACAGGGATATGTTCAAAAATCAAAAGGAATTTTTGAGCCACAACCGCTTTCAGAAATGTTTCCATTTTTAAAAAAACCAATTGCAAATACAAATAATTAATGGCAAAAAAAATATCGTTTAAAGAATTATCAAAAGTCAGAGATCTGAACAAAGGTAGTATAATTGGCTTAGCACATGGTGCATTTGATTTATTTCATTATGGACATTTATTGCATCTTAAAAGAGCAAAAAAAAATTGTGATATTCTTATAGTATCACTGACTTCAGACAGATTTATAAATAAAGCACCAGACAGACCATATTATAAAATAAACAAAAGATTAGACTTTATATCAAATCTTTCATTTGTAGATTTTGTTGTTGAGTCTGATTTTGAAAGTTCAATTGAAATACTTAAAAAATTAAAACCCAATATTTATTTTAAAGGAAGTGAATATGCTAATTATTCAAAAGACCATACAGGTAAAATCAAAAAAGAATTAGATGTTTTGAAAAAAATTGGAGGAAAGTCTTTTTTTACAAATGAAGAAATACTTAGTTCTTCTTTTATAATAAATAATTTTTTTTCTAATCTTACAGAGGAAGTGAAAATTTTTTTAAAAAAAAATAATAAATCCATAACATTTGACGAGATATTCAAAGTTACTGAAAAAATAAAAAAATTAAAAATATTGGTAGTAGGAGATGCAATCATCGATAAGTATGTTTTTTGTGAAGCTTTATCAAAATCTCCCAAGGAACAAATTATTTCCATGTTAGAAAAAAAAACTGAAGTTTACAATGGTGGGATAATTGCCACGGCAAATCATATAAGTGACTTTTGTTCAAATGTAACACTATTATCATTGATTGGTAAAAATAATCATAGAAGTTTTTATAAAGGTATAAACAATAACATAAAAAAAAAAATTTTTTTATGTTAACGATCAAGACACTATCGAAAAAACAAGATATTTAGACAATGAAAATAAAAAAATCTTTCAAAAAACTAATGTTGGTATGCATAACCTTAGTCCCAGTATGGAAAAAAAAATCATACTTTATTTAAAAAAAAATTTAAACAGGTTTGATAAAATAATTATAAATGACTTTGGCCATGGACTTTTAACAAGTAAAATTATTAAAGTTCTAGAAAAATATCCTAAAAAACTTCATGTGAATACTCAGACTAATAGTTTTAACAATGGATTTAATTTTATTACAAAGTATAAAAAAGCTTTTTATATATCTTTGGATGAACCAGAGGCAAGGCTTGCCATTAGTGATAAATCCTGTGACAGTTATGAGTTATGTAAAAAACTAAGTAGACAAGTTAAATTTGATGTTTGTTCAATTACCTTTGGGAAAAATGGCACAAAGGTTTATAAAGATAAAAAAATGGCTATAATACCTGCATTAGTTAAAAATCCTGTAGACACTTTAGGGGCAGGAGATGCATATTTTGCAATTAGTTCGATTTTTTCAAGTTATTTAAGCAATAATAATATTTTAGGTTTAATTGGAAATATAGCCGGAGCAATTAAAATTCAATATTTAGGACATAGGTCATACGTTAATAAAAAAAAATTTTTAGGTTATCTCAAAACATTACTTAATATCTAATTTCAAAGTGAAAATAAAAAATATTTTTAAAAATTATTATATTTTTTTACTAATACTTAACTTAGCTAACTTTTTAAAATTTTTTCAATATAAAAAAAATTTGAATAATCTGCATAATTTTAAATTATTTGATAGAAATAAAAAACATGTAAATAGCGACTCTGAAGCTAAAAGGATTAATTTAATTTTTTTATATTTGGAAATTGAAAAATACATAAATAATTTTGATGCGAATATTAAAACATTTAATTTAGACCCTTTTTTAGGTCTAAAGTTGTCAAAATACACTTATTTCGGAATATATATTAAAATATTTACGTCACTTTATTCAATTAAGCAAAAATTTAAAAACCTCTCTTATTTAATTTATTTAATTTTTCTAAATAAAACTGATTATTTTTTTCAACAAAGGGCGTATTTTAATAATGAAGAAAAAGAGTTGGTAAAATATTTGAAAAATTCATTTCTGCTAAAAAATCTTACGATACTAAATAAATCAGGAAGTCAAAAAAAAAATATTATAATTTCTTATTTAAAAAATTATAACGATGAACTTTCTATAAAAAATTCAGAATTAGCAACTGAACATTCAATTTCTGACTATAAACTTCTAAAAGAAATTAAAAAAAAAGGATTAAATTTTAGAAATTTTTATAAATTAAACAAAGATCATTTTCTTGGATCTAGTTTGTATGCTTATGGTCATTTAATGAATATGTTAGAAATAATTTATAGAAGCAAAATACCAAATAAAATTTTAATTTCACCTTATTATATTGCAAATTCTTTTTTAGGTAAATATTTAAAGGCTAAATATCCAAAAAAGATAAAGATAAATCATTTAGAATTTTTGAAAAAATTAGATAAAAGATTAATTGATACGTCATTAAATAATGAAGAAATTAACAATAAAAATTCAATTTATTATTTATCTTATCGTGAATACAAATTACAAAAAAAAATCTCACCAATTTTAAACTTGAAAATTGTGCATAATCTTTCGAAAGAATTAGAAGTAAAAAAAATTACTAAAAATGAAAAATATATATGCATTAATCTAAGAGATAAAAGTTTTAAGAGTTATGATAAAAAAATTAACTCAAATCATGATAGACTAGTTTTACCGAAATTTATTAGAGAATTTGTTTCATATCTAAATAATAAAAAACTAAAAGTTGTATTATTAAATGGATATACTGAAAAAAACCTCAAAAATCTAAATATTATTAATTACCCTCAATCAATTTACAAGAATGATGCTAATGATATTTTGCTTCTTAAAGATTGTGAATTTATTATTAATTTTGGACAAACTTCATCCACGGTTCAGGATCTTTTATTTGACAAATACTCCTTGCATCTTGATTATCCACTGAATAGGAAACCTATCTTTAACCCAAAAGCATTTTATTGTCCAAGACCATACTTTAAAAAAGGAAAAAAGTTAAAATTGAAAGATTTTTTTAATAATGATCTCTATATAAATCATGACTATCAAATATTAAAGGAAAAAGGATATGTGTTGGGATATTCATCTTATAGTGAAACTTTGAGTAACTTAGAAAAATTTTTTAAAATAATTGAAGGAGGAAGTAAAAAATCTTTTAGACAAGTAAGTAATTTTGGATACCCAATAAATATTATTTAACTTTCATTCATAAAAATTTGAAAAAATTTTTGGAAATTTGTTTTTATATTTTAAAAATTCTTTTGATAATCTATTAGGAAATTTTATTTTTTTTATTTCTTTGGATCCAAATAAATTTGATGAGTATTGTATTTGCAGAACAAGCCTATTACCTTCATCTAGCTTTTGTCCTTTATGGAGACCTAACGTGTCCTCAATTAGAATAGATCCTTCTTGAGCATTCATTGTTACTATTTCATTTTTTTGAAAATTATCTCTTATAAATTCATCTTTAATTCTTTTATAACCCATATTTAAAAATTTTTTGTCTAGACTTTTATGGGAACTTTTAATGTACTTATGAGCACCGTTATTTTCCCCACAATCTGTTAAAAAAATGAATAATTTTAACCATTGTGGTCTATCCAAATCAAAATGCCAGTGTTGAGCTGAGTAATTATCAGGATTTTTACTTGGAAACGACCACCATGAGGAAACCACATCTATAATAGGAATTGTTTCAAAATAATTTTGACAGAGTGATAAAATTTTAGGATCAATAATAATTTTTTGAATTTCCTCTGATTCTAAAATTTCGTTTGTGTTATATCTAAATGTTGTCGCTAATGGATTTTTTAAATTAACTTTTTGTATTTGAACATCTTTTACATTATCAGACTCATATTTGCCTTGGCATTCATTTATCAAAAAATTCTTTATTAAATTTAATTCATTCTTTGAAATATAGTTTTTTTTAATAATGAAACCATCTTTATCTAAATTATTTAAATTATCATGTCTATAATCATCTATTCGATACAAATCATTTTCTTTCAAAATTTTTTTAATTATAAGATTTGACTTTCTTCCAAAAAAACAAAACAATCTAATCATATATTGATGAGAGATTTCAGAATTCTCTTTTTTATAAATTTTGTGAAAAATTATATCTAATAAAAATATTGGAAAAAATATTATCAGGTATATAATTGATTTTGTCTTAAACATTAAATGTATAAATTTATATATAAAATTTGTTTATTAAGTATAACTTAAAATACAGAAATGATAAAAAAATTATATAAAAAAGTAAAAAATACTTTTTTTCTAAATAATAATGAAAAATTTTTTATAAATAATTATAATTATGAGGATACAAGTGATCGATTAAACGCCAAAAAAAATATACTGCTTAATGCTACTGAAGATTATAAGACTGTATGTTTTATATCCAGCTTAATTAAGGATAAATATTTTACAAATAAGAATATAGTTTTCTTTTTGCCTCTTTTAAGTTGGCATCGATATAGTCATAAAAAGAATATACTTATTTTTATATTTAAATTTTATCTTAATCAACTCATACTCTTATTTAGAAATAAAAAGTGGAAAAAAATTTATAATAAATTTAATTCAGAATTTATATCATTAAATAATTGTAATATTTTAAAAGAAATAAAATTTTTAAATAGAGCAGAAAAGATTCTTTTATCAAAAATTAATACAAAGAAAGATCTACAAAATCTTAAAATTAATGGAATTTTAGTTGGGGACTTAATTTATGATACTTATTTAAGATATAATGAAAAAACCACTGTAAATCTGAAGGATATATTTTTAATAGAAGTATTAGCAAAAACATTAAACAGCTTAGATAAATTAAATAAAAAAAAATTGGTTTTTGAAGAAATTTTTACAAACCAGCTCGCATATATTTACCATGGTCTTTTAGTAAGAAAATATAAAAAAAAAAAGTTCAAGTATATAATTTTATGTGGACAGCGGGACCACATTTTGCTCCTATTTCTAGATATTTTCATCTTTATGACTTTATGAAATATAAATCATTGTTTAAAAAAGAAAAAAACAAAAAACAAAAATTACATGAAGCTAAATTATTATTAGAAAATAAATTTGGGGGAAAAATTATACCTCAAGAAAATTTTATGCCTGTAAGCGCATATGAAAATAAAAATCAATATTTGCCAAATATTTTAGGAACTATATTTTTACATTGTTTTGTTGATAGTCCAACATCAAGAGGTAATTGTATTTTTGTAGATTTTGAAGAGTGGATTATAGAAACATTAGAATATTTTAGGAAAAAAAAAGTTTCTCATCAAATAGCAATTAAGCCACATCCTGATAGCAAAGAAGCAAGTTTAGTTTTAATTAAAAAACTAAAATCAATCTATCCAGAATTCATTTGGTTGAGTAAAAATTTTTCTAATAAAACTATTTTTAATAAGAAACCGTTTTTCGGTTTAACTGTTATGGGTACAGTTTTACATGAACTTGCTTATCATAACATAATTCCAATATCTGCTGGTGAAAATTCTACTTTAAATTATAATTTTACTAAAACAGCTAATACAAAAAAAAATTATTTTATCTTAATAGATAGAGCAATAGAAAAAAAACTTCATTATTTATCTAACAAAAAAGAAATTTTAGAGTGGGTATATATGACATATTTATACGATAAAAGCCCCAGTAAAATATTTTGTAAAAAGATAAAGTTAAAAACATGGGATTTTAGTAAATCTAAAGCATTAGTTAAATTATTAGATGTTTTATAGTAAAAATTTCTTCTCAAAACTTTTTACCCAATTTTTCTTGAAATTAAAACTTTTGTCATCAATAATCATATCGTAAGTAGGTTTCCCCATTATTAACTTATTAAATTTTAAATTCCAACTTTGTAATTGTTTATATGTTTTCGAGTAATATTTTTTATAAACTATTTTTGAATTTTCTTTATTTCTACCCATGTATCTTGCTGTAAAAATTATAATTTTATGCTTTTTTTTATGAAGACGATTTATTAAATTTATTACTGGAATTATTGGAGTAGATTTGTCATAATCAGAACCTATTGTCTTACAAATGGTATTATCAAGATCAAAGCAAAGAACTTTTTTTTTCATAAATTTATTATATTATTTTCTATCACACTAATTAAATAAAATATGAATTTAAATAAAATACAAAAATTATTACAAAATCAAAAGGGAGATTTTATAATTTTATCCCTAATAATGTTATTTTTAAGTATTATTGAATTGTTAAGTATTGGTGCGTTGATGCCCTTTTTGGTTGTTGCAACAGAAATAAAAGTGTCAAATAATTACTTTTTTAATCTTATAATAGAAAAAATTGACCAATACAATATTGATGATCCATTAAAGTATAGTTTAATTATTATTTTTATCATTTTCAGTTTTAAAACTTTGTTTGTAGTGATTCTAAACTTTTATAAAAATCTACTTCTAAAAAGATTTCACTTTTCTACATCTAGAGAAATTATGGGGAACTATATAAATATGCCTTATTCTAAATTTATTAAAATTAACACATCCAAAATGGTTAATACTATTAATAGAGAGGTTGAGCTATTAATTACATCTGTTTTGAATCCTCTTATAGTATTTACTCTGGAAACATTTACGATACTAGTGTTCCTAACTTTTATTTTCTTTTTTGATAGAAATACTTTTCTTCTTTTATTTAGTTTTATAATAGTAACTATTGGAATATTTGTTTTGATTTTTGGTAAAAAAATAAAACAATTAGGAAAAGAAAGATTATCCTATCAAAATAAAATTCAAAAAGACGTTATACAAAGCTTGCATGGAATTAGAGAAGTTAAAATTTTCAATAAGCAAGATTTCTTTTTGGATATTTTTTTAAGTAGATTAAAAAAAATTACGAACATAACTGTAATATTTAACACTATATCAGAGTCCCAAAGAAATATTATCGAATTTTTATCAATAATCTTTTTCGTGTTAGTTGTTTTTATATTAGGCTTTAACAATGAGGTGTCAGAAATTCTTATTACTATTGCATTTTTGTTTGCAATTTTTGTTAGATTGTTGCCAAGCATAAATAAATTATACATTTCTTTACAATCTATTAGGTACTATCATCCAACTGTAGACAATATTTATAATGATTTGTTAATAAAAAATAACATTGTCATAAATCAGAAAAAAACAAAAGATCAAAACTTTCAATCTTTAGAAATTAAAAATGGTAACTTTAAATATTTAAAAGAATATGTTTTTGAAAATTTGAATTTTAAAATTGAAAAGAATGATTTTATAGGTATCTATGGTGAAAGTGGATCGGGAAAATCTACACTAGTAGATATTATTTCTGGTTTATTAAAGATCAATAATGGAGAATTTTTAATAAATGAAAAAAAAATTGATGAAATCGCATTTAATTTCAGTGATTTAATTGGCTATGTTACTCAAAATACATATTTATTAGACGATAGTATAAAAAATAATATAGCATTTGGCGAAAAAGACGACGACATTGATGAGGAAAAGTTAAGAAAAGTATTAAATATTTCTTCATTAGACTTTGTTCATAATTTAAGTGATGGGATTCATAGTAAAGCAGGTGACAGAGGAATATCTCTTTCAGGAGGGCAGATGCAAAGAATATCTATTGCAAGGACACTTTACAAAAATTCTGAATTGCTAATACTTGATGAAGCAACTAGCTCATTAGATAAAAAAAATGAAATAGATTTCATGAATATTGTAAGAGGATTAAAAAATCAAAAAACAATTATTATTATATCTCATAAAAAAGAATTATTTAATGAATGTAATAAAATATTTGAGGTAAAAAATAAAACTCTAGTCGAAATACAATGAAAACCCCATTGTTAATTCTCCTTTATAATAGACCAAATGTAACTAAGACTTTATTTAATAAAATAAAAAAAATGAAACCAAGTACTATTTATATTGCCGCTGATGGTCCCAGAGCAAATGATCCAGTTGACTCAGAGCTTTGTAATAGGGTTAGAAATATATTTAGCAAAATAAATTGGAATTGTAAAATATATAGAAAATATAATAAAAAAAATTTTGGATGTAAAAATTCCATAACCAAATCCATAGATTGGTTCTTTAAAAGAGAAAAGTATGGAATAATATTAGAAGATGACTGCATTCCTTCACTAGATTTTTTTTGGATAACAGGAATTTTACTAAAAAAATATGAAAATAATAATAAAATATTTTGTATTAGTGGAAGCAATTATACTAAAAATTTTAAAAATGATAATAACTCTTATTATTTTTCTAAATATCCCCATTGTTGGGGATGGGCAACATGGAGAAGGGCGTGGAGAAAAAATGATCCTTATATAAAATTTTGGCCGAAGTTTAAAAATACTTTAGATTGGAAAAGTATTAATAATAGTATTACTGAGAATAGATACTGGAATAAGATTTTTGATAGATGTTATAAGGGTAAATTTAATAGCTGGGCATATCCCTGGACATTGTCTGTTTGGAAAAATAAAGGATTAACAATCATACCGAAAGAAAATTTAGTGAAAAATATTGGATATGGGACCAATTCAACAAATAGTTTTTTTAGAGATATTGGTGATATTTATAAAACTAAAAAAATTCAAAGAACAATTAAACATCCGAAGCTCATCAGGCCTGATGTAAAAAAAGATAATTTTGTTTTTAATAATCATTATAGAGGAAAAAATTATTTATATCCCTATCGAATAGTTTTTCTCATCAAAATGTTTATCTCAAATCCTCTAAATTTTTTAAAACGAGCTAAGAATACTCTAAATCAATTATAAACTTGTTTTAAAAGATATTTATAGTAATTTGAATATATAATAAATGAACAATAACGATTTTTTACGGAAATACTTTGAAGAAACCGATTTTATTCTAAGAAATATTAGAAATAATTCTAATCAAATTATAAAAATTAAAAATGAATTTAAAAAAACTTCAAAATCAAAAGGGAAAGTAATAATTGCAGGAAATGGGGGAAGTGCAGCTATAGCTAGCCATGTATCAGTTGATTTAAGTAAAAATGCAGGGATCAGAGCTATAAATTTCAATGATGCAGACTTAATTACTTGTCTGTCAAACGATTATAGTTATGAGAAATGGATAGAGTCTGCATTGCAAATATATGTTGATAAAAGGGATATTGTTGTGCTCGTCTCTTCCTCAGGCAGTTCAAAAAATCATTTAAAAGCAGCACGATATCTTAAAAAAAGAAAAATTAAATTTATAACTCTTACTGCAATTAATAAAAACAATCCTTTAAAAAAAATAAATAGTAAAGGAATAAATATTTGGATCAATTCTAAATCTTATAATATAATTGAAGTGTTTCATTTATATGTCTTATTATGTGTAATAGATTTATGTATTGGAAAATCTGCATATTCACCAAATAGAAAATTAAAATATTAATCTTTAAAGTGAAAATTTTAGTTATTGGTAAAAATAGTACATTAGCAGAAGTTTATAAACAGAAAACTAAACTTAAAAAAATTAAATATATTTCACATAAAGAATTAAATAGGGTAAACTTTAAAAATTACTCTCATGTAATTAATTTTGCCATTAATCCAAAATTTAAATTTGAAAAGTATAATTCTTCACTAGATATTGATGATAAAATAACTAATGAAATAAATACAGACACAAATTATGTTATGATTTCAACGCGATTTGTGTATTATCATAACAAAGACATACCATTTAGTGAGACTCATAAGTGTAAGCCTATGAACTTTTATGGAGTAAATAAGCTTAAAATTGAAAACAAACTAAAAAAAAAAATTAAGAATAATCTTTTGATAGTTAGACTTGGTACATTATTAAACTTTGATTTATCAAAAAAACACTTGTTCACTAGTTTTTTATTAAATAAATTAAAAAAAGAAAAAATTGTGGTAATTGACTTAAGAAAAAAAATTTTTAAAGATTTTTTTACTGATGATTTTTTTGTAAAAAATTTAGATATTTTAATAAGAAAAAAAATTATAGGTACATATAATTTATCATCTGGAATTCCATTAAATCCAAAAAATGTTGCAAGTGAAATAATTAAAGGATATGGGAAAGGTAGAATTATATTTAAATTTAAAAATAAAGCTGACAAAAGTTATTTGTTAAATAATGAAAAATTATTTAGTATAACTAAATTAAAGATAGATAAACAAAAATTACTAAATTATTCTTACCGTTTAGGAAAAAAATTAAAATATGCGTAAAATATTAATTACAGGTGCTGCTGGTTTTATAGGCTCGCATTTATCTGAGTATCTGTTTAAAACATACAAAAATACTCAATTTGTCCTTTATGATAAAATAACTTACGCTGCTAACAAAAAATATCTAAATAAAATTATCAAAAATAAGAGAGTAAATTTTGTAAAGGGTGACCTGTTAAATTTTAAATTATTACAGAAGAATTTAAGGAATGTCGAATTAGCTATTAATGTCGCTGCCGAAAGTCACGTAGATAATTCTTTTGGTAATTCTCTTTTATTTACAAAGACTAATACACTAGGCACTCATTGTTTTCTAGAAGCATGCAGAAAAGAAAATATTAAAAAGATTATTCATGTAAGTACAGATGAGGTTTATGGTGAAAATCTGGGAAAACCTTTTGAAGAAAAACAAAATTTAAACCCTACAAACCCATATTCTGCATCAAAGGCAGGTGCAGATATGTTAGTTAATTCATACATACATTCTTATAAAATGCCAATAATTACAATTAGAGCAAATAATATTTATGGAATAAGACAATATCCTGAAAAATTAATTTCAAAATCAATTTATTCATTTATCAAGAAACAAAAAATGACATTACATGGAAGAGGAGAAAATTTTAGATATTATCTTTCAGTGCATGATTTTTGTACTGGGGTACACATAATTATCAAAAAAGGGAAAAATAAAGAAATTTATAATATTGCCTCTCAAAAATTTTACAAAGTAAAAAATATTGTCAAAATAATATGTGATAATTTTAAGATAAATTTTACACGTAATATCATTTTTGTTAAAGACAGACCGTTTAATGATAAAATATATAAAATTAATTGTAAAAAATTAATGAACTTAGGCTGGAAATCAAAAAACGATTTAGAGAAAGAAATCCCATTTATATGCAATTGGTATAAAAAAAACTACAAATTATTTAAATGACATCACCAATTATAGTATCATATAGTGATAATAAAGGTGGAGCTTCTATAGCTTCTTACTTAATATTTGAGAGTTTAAAAAAGATTAGAAGAGTTGAATTTTATTGTATTGATAAAAATAAAAAAAAAAACTGTAAAAATAAATAATAATCTTTATAAGAGCTATTTAAATTTTTTAAGAATTTTAGAAAAAATATTAATATATTTTTTTTTAAAAAAAAATTTCATCAGTCTCTTAATATTTTTAAAACTTTCAACATACTTTGCAGATTAGAAAAAAATTTTAAGCTAATAAATATTCATTGGGTAAACAGATCAATGATATCTTTAGGGGAAATTTTTAATTTTAAGTCTAAAATTATTATTAGTTTACACGATATGTGGTTCTTTAATCCCACAGAGCACTATTCAATTGGAAGAAATAAATTAACTAATTTCATAGACATGTATTGTTGGAATCTAAAAAAAAAAATTGCTAATAAAAAAAATACCTACTTCATTGCACATAATTATTGGATGAGGTCTAAGTTTTTAAAAAAATTCCCAAATCTTAAAGATAAGATATTTTTATGCAAATATTATCCGGTGAATCTTGCATTGTTTAAACCAAGAAATAAAAAAAAATTGAGAGAAAAATATAATTTACCAATCAATAAAAAAATAGTCATGTTCTCTGCCCAGGACATTCATGATGAGAGAAAAGGTTTCAATATTTTTCTCAAAATACTTAATAAATGTAGTGTTGATAGTAATATCTTCTTTGTAACTCTTGGACATCTAAATCAAAAAAAAAAAATTAATAATTTGAAAAATTATAGACACTTTGATTTTTTGCCTAATAAAAAGTCTGCAGATTTATATGCGTTATCAGATATCTATTTATGTACATCAATAATTGACAATTTACCTTTGACAATAATTGAAGCATTATCTTCTGGCAATGTTGTAATTAGTCTTGATAATGGTGGTGCAAAAGAAATTTTAAAAAAAATAGGGTATATTTTTAAAAATTCTGAACATAAAAAAATTATCAACATTATAAAAAATATTAAAAAATCAGAAATAAAAAGAAAATCTAAATTATCAAGGCAATTTGCAATTTCTAACTTTCATTCAAAAAAGATTGCAATTCAATACAATCGTATATTTAATAAAGTTTTAAAAGTTAACTAATTTTTTTTTAAAAAAAAGAATTAAAAAAAAATATATTCCAATCAAAAATAAAGTAATTTCTATTTTTGAAAATAAATCATTGAAAGCAAAGTATGAACTAATAGTAATGATTAAAAAATATATAATTAAAACCTGATAAAGTTTTAATTTATTAGAAAGCATATGATGGAGATGTAAATTATCACCTTTAAAAGGATTTTTTTTATTTAAAATTCTCTGAACAAATAATCTAAACATATCTAGTCCGGGAAAAAAGAATAATATAAAAATATTTTCTGATGGATAACCTTGGTTCATGTCATTATATAGTGATATTGATTGTAAACCAATAATAGATCCTATTAACAAAGATGCAGAATTTCCTAAAAAAAATTCTCCTTTATAAATTTTTAGAAAAATTATTATATAAAAAAATATAAAAAAATAATTTATATTGTATTCAAGATAATAATATAGAAATGAAGACCAAATAATAAATATCATCATTGCTAAACCGTTAATTCCATCTATTAGGTTAATGGCATTTATAAGCAACAAAATAAAAAGCGCAGAAATAAAATAACTATATATACCAAAATTTATAGTCTTGTTAATGAATGATAAATGTACTTTGGCTAGTAAAAAATTTTTATCAAGTAGTGTCAAAAAAATATAAGCAACAAGCAATAGAAAAAGTTTTAATTCAGCTCTAATATCTTTTAAATCGTCAATTACACCAATTAAAAAAGCAAAAATACAATAGAATGCAAAATATAGACTTGTAATATTATTATCAAAAAAAAGTTCAAATATACAGCTTGTGATAAATAAAATAAAAATAAAGTGTCCACCTATTAAGTAAGTTGAAAATTTATGTATTTTTCTTTCAAGGTTAGGCTGATCTAAGAAATGGCTCTTATAGATTTTTTTTTTGTATCTATCAATCAGAAGAAAAGTCAATAAACTTAACAAAAAAACATAAATATCTAAATTCATTTAATTAATAAAATTATAAATTATAAGTTATAAAGATACAATTATATGAAACTATCTATAATTACAGTAGTAAAAAATGATGTTAAAAATATTTCAAATACAATAGCGAGCGTAGTATCACAAACAGATAAAAAATTTGAGTATATAGTTTTAGATGGAAAATCTAATGATGGAACCTATAAAAAATTAAAATTTTTAAAAAAAAAGTATAATTTCAAACTTTTAAGTTATAAGGATAAAAACTTTTATGACGGTCTAAATAAGGCAATAAAATATTCTAAAGGTGAGTATATAGGAATTTTGAACTCTGGAGATATTTATTTTTCTAAGAATGTAATAAAAAAAGTTTTAATATTTCTGCAAAATGAGTATGATCTTGTATATAGCAATATTCTTTATTTTTCAGGAAATAAAATAGTGAGGAGATGGAAAAAAAAAGTTCTTAAAAATCATTTCACTGAATATTTCAAAATACCACACACTTCAGCATTTATCAAAAAAAAATTAATTAGAAAAAATAATTATTATTCTACAGATTATAAAATTTCTTCTGACTTTGATTTACTATTAAAAATTTGCAATAAGAATACAAAAATAGGTTATTTGAATAAAAATTTAATTTATATGAAAAAAGGTGGTCTTAGTACAAATCTTAAATATTTATTATTAAAAACTAGAGAAGACTTAAATATATTAAGAAAGTATTTTAAATATAAATTTATTTTTTATTATTTTTATAAAATTTTAATTAAAATAACCGATGTATTTTCATCTAAAGATTTGGATAAAATTGATTTTAAAAGAAAAATAGCAAATCTTAAAGATTAACTAAAATGAAGCTGAATTCTTTTTTGATAATAATGGTAAATAATTTTTTGAATAATTATTTTTATCAATTGCTTGTTCTTATGTTTTTCTTTTCTGGAAATTTTAGTAAAATTTCTGAAATAACTTTCTTTGTAGCTCCTTTGCTTTTTTTAAGAGACTCATTTTCCTCAAATCATAAATCATTGATTATAAGTGATAACAAAAAAATTTTATATGAAAATTTAATTAGTCAAAGATTTTATTTTTTATTATTTATTATATTTTTTTATAGTTTATTTTTTTTTAATTTTAATTTTGATTATATTGAATTATCAAAAGAATTATTAATTACTATATTAGTATGTTTACTATTTTTTTGGATGTATGAATTAAAATTATCTTATTACGAAATAAGAACAGAAAAAAAAAATCTTTACATAAGTCTAATTTTTATCTTAATTTTCTATATTTTTTTTTTATTATTTATTTTTTTTAAGAAAGATTTTTTCTTATATTTAATATACTCAATCATAATATTAGTTTTTTTAAAAGAAATTAAAATTGATTTTGATTTAAAAAAAATAAAAAAAAATGACATAAGATTTTTTTTAGATTTAAAATTCCTTTCAACATTTAGTACAAATTTCGTTAATTTAGCATGGAGATATATAATATTTATTTTTTTAGAAAAAGATTATGCAGGTATTTTATTTTCAATATTTGCCATGGCTTCTTTTGCACCATCTTTCTACAATAATGTGATAGGCATGACGGTGGAAAAAAATAAAAAAATCACTAAATCGTTTTATTTTATATATAGTATTTACTTTTTAACCTTTCTTGGCATTATCTTTTATAATTATTCAGCAAATCTAGTAAATATAAATCACCCAGAACTTGTATCTTTTTATATCTTAACTAGTGTTTTTAGTTTTGCAGGATGCATTATTATGACTTTCACAATAGCCTATAGAATTAAAATTTTAAACTTACTGAAGTCAAATAGAAAAAAAATATTTAAAATTGACATTTTGTATAGTTTTTTAAATTTATTTTCTATCATTATTGTATATCAATTTTTTGGAGCAAAAAGTTTTTCAATAATTTTCTTTTTATCTTCATTACTTTCTTTTATCTACTTAATCATGAGTAACAAATTATACTTAGATGATAAAAAATATATCTAATTTTATTAAGTTTTTTTTTTTTAATCGTAAACTTATTGTTAGTAATAATAACTCTGCAATATTATGAGGCAAGTAAACTTATATTGCTAATATTTTTTTTGGTAAATTATTCATTAGTTTATTATTCATTTAGAGATAGATCAATATATTTTGAAAAATATTTGTCATTATTTATTTGGTTAGGTTTCACTTTTAAAATTTCTATACCTTATGTAGCGATGTTTTTTGGATATACCATTAATCCTTTTCCAGAGAATGCAGATTATCATTTATTTTCAGCAAAGATTTATGATGAAGCACTGATATTTAGTATAATTGGTTTTCTTGGTTTTTTAATTTCTTTCATTGTGAGAAAAAAATTTATCTTCTTTTATCCAGAAAATAATGAAATTTTATATAATAGATTAAGTGAATTTTATTATAAGTTTAGAGATAAGTTAATAATTATTTTTTTTTATTTTTCACGGTCCTAAATATTTTAAATTTATATTTTGAAATTTATCAAAAAGGCATTACATCTACCTTTGAACCAAACATTATAGTTTTATTATATAAATGGCTGTTACTTATGGGATTATCTTCATTTGCCTGTATGTTTGTAAACTATGATTTATTAAAAAATAAAAACCACAAGATTTCGTCATTTGCTTTTCTTATTGAGAGTTGCTCTTCAAATATTTCGATTTTAAGTAGATCTTTCATTTTCAATATATTTATTTTGGGAATGATATATTTTGAGCAGATAAAAAAAGGATTAAAATTGAAATTTTCCTTTATAATATTCTCTTCTTTTATTTGTTTAATTTTATTTTTTACGAATATTTCACTTTCAACTAAATTAAGAACATGTGTAGATAATTATTCAGATAATACTAAAATTGAGAAAGTTTTTTTTTCAAAAAAATGTCTGACTAAAAATGAAACAATTAATCAGTCAAACCCAGCTAGCAAAAGTGAAATCAAAACATATGAAAAAATATTTTCATTAATGATATCAAGATGGGTAGGAATTGACTCTATGATGGCAATAATGAACAAAAAAGATATTTTAAGTTTTAAAACTTATTTAATTTTTTTGAATGAGAAATATTATGAAAACGAACAGAGCCTTTATGAAAAATATTTTTTAACTAGAGTGAATAATTCTAATAGACCACTGATTATAAATAAAGTTATTTTACCAGGATTTTTATCTTACCAGTCAATCTCGGGTTCTTTAATCTTTGTTTTCTTTAGCTGTTTTTTAATTGGATTAATTGGAGGTTTACTCGAAAAATTTTGTTATAAAATTGCTTTTAAAAATCGAGTATTATGTGCATTTATATCATATATATTCGTTTTTAGACTAATTCATTTTGGATATATTCCAATAAATAGCCTTACATATTTTATAGTTATAATTTTTACCTTTACACAATACCGGATTTATAATTTATTCTTAAATTTTATTCATAAATTAAAATGATTATACTGGGTTTAAATATTTTTCACGCTGACACCTCAGCTTCTCTTTTCATTGATAATAAATTGATTGCTGCATGTGAAGAAGAAAGGTTTGTTAAAATAAAACATTTTTCTGGCATTCCTGTAAATTCAATTAAACATTGCTTGGAGGTAGCTAATTTAAAAATTACTGAAGTGGACTTTATAGCAGTTAATTTTAATTCTAAATACAATCTTTTAAATAAAATTAATTTTTCAGTTAGGAATTTTAATTTTTCAATTATTGAGAAAATTCTGTCAATAAGAAGAAAATCTAAAATTTTGGAAATGTTAGATAAATTATTTTTTACCAAAATAGGTGCAAAAGTAATTTATATTCCTCACCATATATCTCATATATCTTCAAGTTATTTATGTTCAGGAATTAAGGAGGCAATTGGATTGACTATAGATGGATCTGGAGATTTTTCTACAGCAGAAAGCTATATATTGAAAGATAACAATATTAAAATAGTAGAAAAAATATTATATCCTCACTCATTAGGAATCTTTTATCAAACTTTTACTCAATTTTTAGGATTTAAAAATTATGGAGATGAATACAAGTTTATGGGACTAGCTGCGTATGGAAATCCAAAATATTTAAATAAATTAAAAAATATTATAAAATATGATGAAAAGGGAAATTTCAAATTAAATCTGGGTTTTTTTAATCATCAAAGGACTACAATAAATTTTCAGTTTGAAGAAGGAATTCCACTATTTACAAATTTTTATAATCAGAATTTTATTGAATTTTTTGGAAAAGAAAGATCCATTGATGAAAAAATAACTCAATATCATAAAGATTTAGCTGCTTCTGTTCAAAAGGTGTTCGAAGATATTATTATAAATAAATTAATATATCTAAGCAATAAATATAAAATCAAGAATTTAATTTTATCTGGCGGTTGTTTTTTTAATTCTGTTCTCAATGGGAAAATACATAACCTTGAAAATTATAAAAGTATTTTTATATCTCCCAATGTGGGAGATGCAGGAGGGGGTGTTGGTGCTGCTTTATATTTGTTGAGTAAACAGAATAATAAGTTTGATAATTTAAAACTGAGTTCACCTTATTTAGGAAGTTCTTACTCTAATGAATATATAAAATTTGAAATTATTGAAGCATTAGATTTAAATGAATCAAAAACTATTAGTTACAAATATAAAGAAAATTTCCAAGATATTTATGATTTGATTGCCAAAGAATTAACTCAGAATAAAATAATAGGATGGTTTCAAGATAAGGCAGAATTTGGACCTAGGGCCTTAGGCAACAGATCTTTACTTGGAGATCCAAGAAATCCAAATATTCAACTTATAATTAATGAGAAAATCAAAAAAAGAGAGGAATTTAGACCATTTGCACCTGTAATAATGGAAGATCATTATAAAGATTTTTTTCATCAAAAATATCCATCTCCTTATATGAATTTTGTTTTTAAAGCTAAAGAAAAAGCGTTAAATGAAATTCCAGGAGTAGTTCATGTAGATGGCACTTCTCGAGTCCAAACAGTAAATTTTGAACAAAATGAGAAACTATATAATTTGCTCAAATCATTCAAAAAAATAACTGATGTGCCAGTTTTGCTTAATACCTCCTTAAACATCAATGAACCGATTAATAATGATCCAAAAACTGCATATGAAACTTTCACTAAAAGTAATATAGATATTTTAGTAATGCAAAATTATGTATTTTTCAAAAAGTAAATATAATTTTAACCAAAGACTTTTAATTTCTTCTCTTTTTCTATTCCCTATTTTTTTTTGGGATATTGAAATATTTGAATTTAGACATTTAATTTTATTACTATTTTTACCAATTATTTACCAAAAAAAAGTTAATAAAAAAGATATACTCATTTTTTTTATTTGTTTTTTGATTTTTATACATTCAATTTTTTATGTTGACTTAAATATAGAAGAAAATTTATATAAACTATTAATATCTTTTTACTTATTAATAATTATAAAAATAGTAAATGAATATTATAGATACTTTCTTGAGCATTTAGAATTTAATATTAATTTTTTTTTTATAATATTTATTTTTTTTTCAACTTTAATTTCATTATATTTTTTGTTAAATAAAGGTGTTCTATCACCACATTGTATTTTAGGTTGTTTTAGCACATACCAAATTTTATATTCTGAAAACTCTCATTTAGGAATGATAGCTGGATCATTAATTATTTTTCAATTATATTTAATGTCTTTTAAACAATCAAAAATTAATTTTATTGTTTTCTTCCTTTTTTTAATAATTTGTTTTTTAAACAATTCTTTAACATTGTATTTATCACTTATTTTAAATTCTTTATTTTTTTTAATTTTTTTTTCAAAAAAAAATTAATATAAAATTTAATATTTATTTAATAATATTTATTATAATTTGTTCGTTTGGTATAATTAATAAAAAAGCTCAAATAGATAAGATTCAATCAATTTTTGATCCTGTAGCAAGATATATACAAAATAAATCATACACTTTTTCAAGTAGATATAATATTTTAATTAAGGAAGCTTTAATAGATAAAGCAAATAAGTTGGAGCAAGACGAAATATCAAAAAACTTATCTTCTGATGTTTGGATCAAATCAGCAAAAATTACTTTTTATTCCTTTAAAAATTATCCACTAGGAGTAGGTATAAATAATTTCATATTTTCTCACAATAATTACATTGATAATATTAGTGTAAATTTTGATATTACGAGAGACTTAAATAAAGAGGATGCATCATTTGTTCTCGCAAAAATTATTTCTGAGTTTGGATTGTTTTCTTTTTTAATTTTTTTTATAATTTTTAAATTTATTTTTTCAAAAAAAATTGGATTTCAGTTTAAGTTATTTTTGTTGCCAAATATTTTTACTCAACTTTTTATAAGAGGAGCAGGTTATTTCAATGGAGGATTTATAATATTTATATTGATAATTCTATTTCTACTAATAAATAAAAAAGAGGAAAATGACTAGCTTTTATTTACAAGGTTTAATTTCGGTAATTTCTGTAATTTCCTTAAGTAATTTTTTTAATAAAAAATTAAATATCTCAATTAATAAAGTATATTTGATTACAATAATATTTTTGTCTTTTGTTTTATATATTAGCAACTACTTAAATATCCTAAAATTATCGGTTTATTTTCTGTGTTTTGTTTCAGTTATTTTTCTTCCTTATGCCTTTAGTATTTTAGAAAATAGAAAAACTAATATTGTATTTATATTAATATTATTTTTTTTTTTGATTTTAGGATCTGATCTTTTCTATAATGATGAGGATGAATTAGTTTATTGGGGAATGAAATTAAAATTTTTCCACATGAATTATGGAAATTTTTTATCTTATAACAGCGAATTTGTAAGCAGTTATAGTAACTACACAGGATTAAATTTTACTGAATATAATTATCACCCAGTTGGGTTAACTGTATTTCAATATTTTAATTCTTTTTTTTCACCAATTCATTTTCCACAATTGAGTATTTTCTCAAATAATATAATTTTAATTTCATGCTTTTTTTATATTTTTTTTGAAAGTGATAAGTTACTAAAAAGTTTTTTTAAATTCTTAATATTCTACGCACTTTTAAATCTTTTAACTTTTGGAATGTTGAGTATTTACCCAGACCCAATTGTAGCATCAATTTTTGGTATTCTTATTTTTAAGATTTATAATGTTGACCGTATAAATAAGAATCAAGTTTTTCTTATTATTTATTTAAGTTTTTATCTTTTAATCATTTATAGTGCTTCTACATTATATATATCAATTATATTTTTATATTTAATAGTTATAATATTTTTTAAAAAAAATTATATTACTAAAAATATAATTATTGTTGTAGTTTTATTAAATATTTTATCATTTATATTATTAAAATATTTTGCTTATTCTATTGATGTAACTAATTTAATCAAAATAGAAAATCTAAAACATTTTATTATTGAGCTTGTAAATAAATATATAACCTCACCAATTTATTTTTCTGAATTTTTAATTTTGATAAAAACTATATTTTCGATCGTTTTTGGCATTGACTTATCAGTTCATACAATGAAAATTAATTCTTTAATATTTTTTGCTTCAATAATTCTTATGTTTTACTTTTCAAAAGTAAATTTTACTTTTTTACTTAATTTCATTATAGGCTTTATCATTGTAAGCTTTGCAATAGTAACATTCAAAATAAATTACTTATCACTAAGTCCATTAGTTTATGGAAGATATATATCTGTATTTTTGCTAGGAAGTATTATTTGTATAATGTATTTTTTTTTAAAATCAAATTTTAACAAAAAATTTATTGTAATAATTTTAGTTTTTTTATTAATATCGCCTAATAAGGTTTTTACTTTAGTTGTTCCAAAAAGCTATTATTTGAAAGATAATCAAAATTTAAATTATTATATAAATAAGTCACAAATGGAAAAAATTAATTTTAGAAACTTAAAAGATTCAGATTTGTGTATAATTTATGATAAAAAAATACATAATTATCAACATTCACTATATACATCTTTAATAATGTTTTATTCTTATCCTTTAGAAGTTAATCAAAATTGCTATTTAAAAAAGCAAAATAGCTTTAAATTAAAGGAAAAGTCAAAAAATTATTATCTATTTCTTTTGAATCTTAATGAAAATGAAATTCTAAATTTAAATGATATAAATTACACTATTTTAAATTATTAAATTATGAAAAGATGGGATTTTTATAGACACTTAATAAATAAATATTTAAAAAAATCATCTAGTATTCTTATAATAGGTGCTAGTTCAGACGAAATTAAGTTATTCAAAAATGAAAAATTTACTAACATAACTGTAGGTTATTTTGATGATAGAGAATTGATTGATTTAAAAAAAATTAAGTTGGAATATGATTTTGAGATACACAAAGTAGATGCAAGAAAAATAAATTTTGAAAATCAATCTTTTGAATATTGTCTTACACATGCAACTATTCATCATATAGATTTACCTCATTTAGCAATAACAGAACTTTATAGAGTTAGTAAACTAGGGACCCTTATAATTGAAGGAAATGACTCTATAGTGATGAGAATTGCAACAAAATTTGGATTTTCAGAGGAATATGAAAATTCGAGTATATCAGATATGAAAGGTGGATTACTTAATTCAGGCTTACCAAATTATATATATCGATGGTCAGAAAGAGAGATATACAAGTTATTAAATTCATATAATCCAAATATTAATCATCAAATCAATTTTATTTATAGTCATGATTTTAAAAATGCTGCATTGGAAAAAAATTTATACAAAAAAATAGTTAAATATTTATTATCAAAATTTTTATATATTATTTTTCTTTTTTTTAAAAAACAGAAAAATTTAGTTGGGATTTTTATAGATAAAGAAAGTTCAAAAAAAAGATATTAATATTTATGATGCAATAGCAATTATTGTATCTGTACTTTTAGTTCTTATTAAAAAATTTCTATAATCATCTAAAATCTTTTTATCACCAACGTTTTTGTTGAATTCGTGTCCACCCGGTTTTCCTTTAATAAACCACCCTAAATGATTATTAAAGTTATACCTCTGAAAATATATAAATTTTATTCTTTTAAAACCAACTGTGCTTAGAATTTTTTTTAATGAAACTTCATTATGTAATATTAAATGTTCACTCCAGAAAGTAAATTTCTTGAAGCTTTTTAAATCATCGAATTTTAATAAAAAGTCATTAGAGGAGGGCACTTCAATTATAATTTTTCCATTTTTTTTTAACTTTTTTTTTAATTTTTTGAGAGTTTCTATTTGACTTGGAAGATGCTCTAGCACATGAAACATTGTTATAATATCAAATTTACTTTCTACTTTTTCCAATTTTTCAAAAATATTAATATTTTTAATTTTTCTGTTAATAAAGTTAATACATTCTTTTCTTAATTCAACACCATATCTTTTTTTTGCTTTTTGATTTAATTTAAGAAATCTTCCCCATCCACAACCAAAATCTAAAATATCTTTATTTGAAGTTATATTTTTAAATTGGTTAAATCTCCTTTGATCATCGTTAATCTCATATGATTTAATTATACCACTTGATAAAAGCACTCTTGAAATTTTGTTTAGATCGTTTTTAGTTTTAAGATTTTTATAATATTCCGTAGAAGTAATGTATTTATCTAACAAATAAACTCCACTTTTTAAGTCTTTAAACACTCTTAATTTTCTAATATCTCTTGTTGAGTCTGAAACTTTAAATAATCTTTTATTGTTTATGACTTTTAACTTTGCTAATTCAGATATAATTGGATTTTTTTTAAACATTTTTTAGAAGTATTTATAGTAAATCTATATATCATTTAATTTTTATATTAACTAATAGTAAAATCATTATATAAATAAAATATGACCAAAATTGATTCCATTTTAGAAAAGATCTTGGTTAATTTAATCATTTTCTTGCCAGTAATATTTTTTTTTAGATCTTTTTTATTAAATCTTGCAGTGATGTTAATTGTTTTAATTTATATTATCTTGTGTTTTAAAAAAAAAAATAACCTTTTAGAATACGATCATAATAAAATTTTGCTTTTATTTTTCGCATATTTTTTTTGTTCCCAATTTTATACTTCGAACGATCCATCAAGTCTCTTTAAGTCATTTGCTTTATTAAGATATTTTTTTCTTTTTAATGCAATTATTTTTGTAATTTCAATTATACAAATTGATGAGTTTAAAAATAAATTAAAAATTTTACTTTTTCTAAATATTTTATTTATTTTAGACATTTTTTTTCAATATTTTATGGGTCATAATATATTAGGTTTTGAACCATTTATGTGTGATGAAAATGGTGATGCATGTCAGAGATACTCAGGTTTTTTTGGAAAAGAGTTTATTGCAGGTAGTTATTTGTCAACAATAAGTATTCTAATTTTTATTTTATGTAAAATGTTCTATACAAATAAATATATTAATTGTTTTCCATTAATCATTTTAATTACAATTTTTATCACAGGTGAAAGAAGTGCGTTTTTAATAGCACTTATTTTTAATATTATTTTTTATGCTTTAAAGATTAAGTTTAATGTTAAGAATTTAGCATTAACTATTATTATTTTATTAATAATTGGACTTTCAGGAAAATTTTTAATTAAGGATCAAACTAAATCAAGATTTACATCAGACATAGTTGATTATATTTACACTGACAGTAATCTTACATTTTTAGAAAGTATTAAAACAACTTCATGGGGTCTTCATTATACTGGAAGTTTTATAATGATATCAAAAAAACCATTTTTAGGTAGTGGATATAAATCATTTAGAAAAAATTGCTCAGATTATGAGTATATAAACATAAGAAAAAGTTCGAGGTATACAGTTTGTTCAACTCATCCACACAATTTTCATCTTGAAATATTAGTTGATGCAGGAATTGTAGGTTATTTTATTTTTATAACTTCCTTAGTTCTAATGATTAGAAAATATTACCCTTTTGTATCATTAAAAAAAAATAAATTAAATATTTTGATTTTTATTTATTTTATAACTATGATTTTTATGCCTAGACCAACAGGTTCTTTATTAAGCACATTTTTTGCTACACAATTTTGGTTCACAGCAGGATCCTTAATTGGATATAAAAATTTTATAACTTCCAATTCTCTTGATCGTAAGCTTTTTTTCTAAGTTATAAGGTGTGCAAAAAGTATAATCATATCCACATTCTCCATCACTTTTATAAAAAATATCAGTGCCATTTATATGAAATTTATCAATTTTTGCAGAGCTAAATTTAACTACTTGAGGATAATTTAAATCTTTATTTTGAAAAAATATTTTTTTAGTGATTCGAAATGATTGTTTGGAAAAAATTGCAAAAAAGCACAATATTATAATAAATTTATAAATTATTTCTTTTTTGAAAGCATTTATTTCTTTAAAATTTATAATTATTGTAATTGTGACTAATAATATAATTAAACTTGAGTAACCATAGCGGTATAAAGGAAACTTTAAAAACCAAAGAAAAGAACCACAAAGATAAATTATAAAAAGATAATAATAATACTGGTCAACTTTTATATCTGTGAAATTATCATATTCTTTTGATTTATTTCTTATAATTAATAATAAAAAAAATAAAATAATTACGTAAGGTAAAAGGTCTTTTAACACATGTAATAAATGAACTTTTGACCAGGTTTCAATCCAATTAAAATTTTTAATATAACTCTGGTAATCAAGTTTTTCATTTTTTTGATCAATCCAACCTTTCGACCATGCATCAGATTCTATATTTACTAATTTTGTTTGTTGAGCATTAGTCCATTCAAGTGAATTAATACAAGTATTTTCACTTGGATATAAAAAGCAACCAGAAATAAGTAAATTTTTAACCAACCAAATAATTAAAAAAGTGCTAAAAATTATTGTTTTATAATTAATAATTTGTTCAAATTTTTTGTTAAAAAAATAGATAATAAAAAGTAGAAAACTTATAATCAGAGTAGGCTTAATCATAAATATAAAAAAAATGTAAAAAGCTAATTTTTCAAATTCTAGCTCATGCTTTAAATTAATAATTTTATAGACTAAATAAAATGTTAATAGATGTGCAGGTGCATCATTACCATATTCACTAAATCGATTTATTTTCCAAGATATATAAATTATAATTGATAATAAAAAAAATTTTGCAATTTTATTTTTTGTTTCAAAAAATTCTGTAAAAAAAAATGCAATTATCAGTACTGAAAAAGTTGCTATAGAAATATTGATACCTTGCACTCCAAAAAAATGGTTATTTGAAACCGCAGATAAATATTGCAAAATTGATATATGTCCAAATCTTGAATGTAAATTAGATAATCCAATTATAATTTTTTCTTCATTAATAATTCTTATAAATGGCAAATGATATAGTTGTGCATCTGGAGTATAAACTTTACTTCCTAATAAAAATAATGAAATTATTAATCCTAAAAATAATAAAAAACTTAAATTTCTTAGCTTAAAATTAACGTAATTCTCTTTTTTTATTAAAAAAATTGCCAAAAATAAAATGAATATTATAGATGTGTTTGATTGGTTTAGGCTAATAACAAAATTAAGCATAACAGCTACTAACGAAATTATTATGCACCCATCGATACATTTTTCAATTATGTGAGTAAATTTATTCTTATCAGATTTATATATAACGTTTCCTATGATATAAAAGTATAAAGGAGCAAGCAAAGTTGTTAAAATATGGTAAGCCATTAAAATATTATGATTCTAACTATAATAGTACCTGTCTTTAATGAAAAGGAAACTATAATTCCATTGATAGATAAAATTTTAAAAGCAAAAATTAGCTTAGAAAAGCAGATAATTGTTGTTGACGATTTTTCAACCGATGGATCTTTAGAAATCATTAATGATAATTTTAAAAATTATAAAGAGATCACAATTTTATCTCATAAAAAAAATCAAGGGAAAGGAGCGGCAATTAATACTGCTAGAAAATATATTAATGGAGAAATCATAATTATACAAGATGCAGATTTAGAATATGATCCTTCAGATTATGCTAACTTAGTTGAACCAATTATTAATCAAAATTATGAGGTAGTTTATGGCTCAAGAGTGTTAGGAAAAAAAAGATATTCTTTAAAAAATTTTACCTCTATCTATAGAATTTTTTTTAATCATTCTTTAACAATTTTATCCAATTTCCTTAATAATCAAAAACTCACCGATGCACATACTTGTTATAAAGTTATACATGAAAATATTTTTAAAAAAATAGAGCTGGAGGAAAAACGTTTTGGTTTTTGTCCTGAAGTGACTACAAAAATTGGGAACTTAAAAGTAAAAATTTTTGAGGTACCAATTAATTATTATGGCAGAAATTATAAACAAGGAAAAAAAATTTCAATGAAAGATGGTTTAAGAGCAATATATTGCTTATTTAAGTATAGATTTTTGAGTTAAATTAAATTAAATGATTAAAACTTAAGAATTAAATATTTATAAATGAAAAAAGTAGCTTTAATATTTGGTGTAACTGGACAAGATGGTTCATATTTATCGAGGTTTTTGTTAAAAAAAAATTATATAGTCCATGGAGTTAAAAGAAGAAGCTCGACTCTTAATACTCAGAGAATAGATGATATATATACTGATCCATTTTCAAAAAAAAAAAACTTTATTCTACATTATGGAGATATAACAGATCCTATATCATCATTTAATATCATAAAAAAGGTAAAGCCAAATGAAGTATATAATTTAGCAGCCCAATCTCATGTGGCAGTTTCTTTTGAAATGCCTACTTATACAACTAATGCTGATGCACTTGGTACACTAGGTATTTTAGATTCAATCTTAAAAATTGATAAAAAAATCAAATTTTACCAAGCGGGAAGTTCAGAAATGTTTGGAAAAGCTTCGCAAGTTCCACAAAATGAAAAAACGCCGTTTTATCCCAGAAGCCCCTATGCAGTTGCCAAATTATACTCACATTGGATTACAATAAATTTTAGAGAATCGTACGGAATATTTGCATCAAATGGAATACTTTTTAATCATGAAAGTCCTTTGAGGGGAGAAACGTTTGTTACTAAGAAGATTGTAAAAGGATTGTGCAATATAAAGTTTAAAAAACAAAAAAAATTATTTCTTGGCAATCTTTATGCTAAGAGAGATTGGGGACATGCAGAGGAATATATTGTAGGTATGTGGAAAATATTACAGCATAAAAAACCTGATGATTTTGTAATTTGTACAGGGAAACAATATTCAATAAAACAATTTATAAATATGGTTGCAGAAAGTTTAAAGATGAAGATTGTTTGGAAAGGCAAAGGACTAAAGGAAAAAGGTTTTGACCAGCAAAATAATTGTATCATTGAAATAAGTAAAAAATATTTTAGACCCGCAGAAGTGGACACTTTGAAAGGTGACTATTCAAAAGCAAGAAAATTATTAAATTGGAAACCAAAAAAAAAATATACGTTATTTAATTAACGATATGATTAAATATGAAATTAACCAATTGAATCAATGATCACAAAAAAATCTAAGGTTTTCATTGCAGGTCATAATGGAATGATTGGATCAGCCGTGCTTCGGCTTTTGAAAAAGAAAAAATTTAAAAAAATTTTTATCAAAGACAGAAATGATTTAGATCTGAAAGATCAAAACAAAGTTTATAATTATTTAAAAAAAATTAAACCTGACGCAGTGATAATTGCAGCTGCCAAAGTAGGTGGTATCGAGGCAAATAACTCTCAAAAGGCATCTTTTATCTATGATAATTTATCAATACAAAATAATTTAATTCACGGGAGCTATATTAATGGTGTTAAAAATTTAATTTTTTTAGGATCAAGCTGTATATACCCTAAAAACTCAAAACAACCTATTAAAGAGGAGTATTTACTTTCTGGCTACTTAGAAAAAACAAATGAACCTTATGCTATAGCAAAAATAGCAGGATTAAAACTTTGTGAAAGTTACAACCATCAATATAATTTGAATTACAAATGCTTGATGCCATGTAATGCATATGGTTTAAACGACAATTATGATCCCAAAACTTCACATTTTTTTCCAGCTTTAATAAGAAAAATTATTGAGGCTATAGAAGATAATAGCGATCATATAAGAATATGGGGGAAAGGAAAATCTTTAAGAGAAGTTGTATTTTGCGATGATGTAGCTGAGGCTTGTCTTTTTTTTTTAAATAAAAAAACAAAAAAGAGTCTAATAAACATCGGATCAGGAATTGAAAATTCAATAACAGATTATGCAAAAATTATAATGAAGTATTTGGGCGTAAATTTAAATATTATTTATGAAAAAAATAAACTAGAAGGCACATATCGTAAATTATTAGACAATTCTTTAGCAAGAAAATATGGATGGAAATCTAAAACTGATCTAAAAAGAGGTTTGCCAGTTACAATTAACGATTATTTACAAAATAGAACATTTAAAAATAAGTTTTAGTAATTGACAAATTAATTAACTATTTATATAAGCGACAAGCCTGGTGATTATTGCGAGAGTGTAATACCCGATCCCATACCGAACTCGGAAGTCAAGCCTTTCTGCGCCGATGGTACTTTGTCTTAAGACATGGAAGAGTAGGACATTGCCAGGCTAATAATTTTCAAATGAAAAAATTTATTCTTGTCACCGGTGGAGCAGGATTTGTAGGTTCTAACTTAATAGAAATTTTTTTAAAAAAAACAAAATTTAAAATTTTAAGCTTAGATAATTATTCTTCAGGGACAAAAAAAAATCATTTTCATGACAATAGAGTGAAATATTATAAAGGCAATACAATAGATATTTCAAAAATATTTAATAAGTATAAAAATAATATTCATTCTGTCTTTCATTTTGGAGAATTTGCAAGAATATATCAAAGTTTTATACAACTAGAAAAATGTCTTGATTCAAATACAATAGGTACAAACTCAGTTTTTAAATTTTGTTTAAAAAATAAAATTAAACTAATTTATTCTGCCACTTCAGCAACTCTTGGCAACATGGGAGATGACAAAAATTTGTCTCCTTATGCATTTACTAAATCAAAAAATTTAGAATTGTTAGAAAATTTAAAAGAGTGGTTTAATTTTAAATACGAGGTAATTTACTTTTACAATGTTTATGGACCAAGGCAGATCAGAACAGGAGACATGGCAACTGTAATAGGTATTTTCGAAGATAAATTTTTAAAAGGAAAGCCACTTACTGTAGTAAAACCAGGAACTCAATCGAGAAGATTTACCCATATTAAAGATACTGTACAAATTTGTTATTATGCATGGAAAAAAAATCTTTCTAGACATTATGCAATTACTAATAGAAAAAGCTTAACCATTATGGAAGTTGCAAAAATGTTTAAAACAAAAATAAAGTATTTGCCCCCTAGGGATGGTGAAAGATATGCCTCAGCTCTTACAAAAATGAATTTGCTTAATAAAGTACATAAAACATATGGTAAAATACAATTGAAAAATTATATTCGCCAATTTGTTAAAAATAGTTAGCTTTACAAATTTAAAAATATTGTTTAACAAGTAACTTTAAAATAATGAAAATTGCAAGTTCTTTAAAATCTCTAAAAAAAAGAGACCTTAATTCTAAATTAGTTAGAAGAAGAGGTAGGGTTTATATAATTAATAAAAAAAACCCTAAGTTTAAAGCTAGACAAAAGTGAGAACTTTAAATGATAATATCCTCACTGTCAGAAAATAAAAAAAATGAAAAAAGAATTGCCATAACCCCCGATTTAGTAAAAAAATATATTAATCTTGGATTTGAAGTTGGAGTGCCAAAAGATTATGGTGATCATTTAGGTTTTGATGATCAGTCTTATGTTGCTGAGGGTGCAAAAATTTATAATGAGGAAAAAGAATTAATAGAAAAAAGCGATGTTATAGTCCAACTGGGATTATTAAGTGATGAGCAAATAAAACTTTTAAAATCAAACCAGACCTTAGTTGGTGTTTTAAATACTTACGAAAATAAAAATAAATTAAATGAAATTTCAAAAAAAAAATAAATCTTTTTTCATTAGAATTATTACCTCGAATTACAAGAGCCCAATCAATGGATGTATTATCTTCTCAGGCTAACTTAGCTGGGTATAAAGCTGTAGTTGAAACTTTCTCTTATTTTGAAAAAGCTATTCCAATGATGATGACAGCCGCAGGAACTGTACCTGCTGCTAAGGTTTTAGTTGTTGGGGCTGGGGTAGCTGGACTACAAGCAATTGCAACTGCAAAAAGAATGGGTGCAATTGTATTTGCAACTGATGTGAGAATGGCTTCAAAGGAACAGGTAGAAAGTTTAGGTGGAAAATTTTTGGTAGTTGAAGGAGCAGAAGATTTAGAAACAGAGGGTGGATATGCAAAAGAAGTATCTGATGATTTCAAAAAAAAACAAGAAGATTTACTTGAAGAGACTTTAAAAAAAATTGATATTGTAATTTGTACTGCTTTAATTCCAGGAAAAAAAGCACCAATAATTATTAAGGAGACAATGTTAAATTCTATGCAGACAGGATCTGTTATCTATGATCTTGCGGCGATTCAAGGTGGAAATACAGCATTTACAGAGGTTGACAAAATTGTTGAGAAGAATGGAGTGAGAATTATGGGTGAAAGAAATATATTAAACAAACTCCCAATTTCTTCTTCGACTCTTTATGCAAAAAATGTTTTTAATTTTATTTCAAATTTATATGATAAAGATAGTAAAATAATTAAAATTAATTTGGAGGATGAAATTATTGCAAAAACAATAATTAAATAATTTTATGGAAATAGATCCTTTTGTATTTAGATTAAGTATATTTATCTTATCGATATTTATTGGATATTATGTAGTTTGGAGTGTAACACCTTCATTACATACTCCATTAATGTCAGTTACTAATGCTATTTCATCTGTCATTATAGTTGGAGCTATAATTGCTGCTTTAGCGGAGGGGAATAGTATCTTTGATACCGCAAATATTTTTGGTTACTTAGCAATAATTTTAGCTTCTGTGAATATATTTGGAGGTTTTCTAGTTACTCAGAGAATGTTAGCAATGTATAAGAAAAAGAAAAAGGATAAATAGAATGTCTTCAAATTTATTAGCTATATTCTATTTAATTTCGGGAGTATTATTTATTTTAGCATTAAGAGGTCTTTCGTCTCCAGAAACATCAAGGCAAGGAAATTTTTTTGGAATTTTAGGGATGGCAATTGCTATTGGTGTCACAATTTTATCAGTTGGTAATTTCTCTCTGGGATTTTTATATCTTTTAGTATTTTTATTGATAGGTGGATCAATAGGTGCTTTAATTGCTTTTAAAATTCCAATGACTGCAATGCCTGAATTAGTTGCGGGCTTCCACAGTTTAGTTGGTTTAGCAGCAGTTTTTGTAGCTATTTCAGCTTTTTTGAACCCAGAAGTATTTAATCTAGGATCTCCTGGAAATATTAAAATTGCAAGCTTAATTGAGATGTCGCTTGGTGCTGCTATCGGTGCAATTACATTTACTGGCTCAATAATTGCATTTTTAAAATTAAGGGGAATTATGTCAGGTTCACCGATAACTTTTTTTGGCCAACACTTTCTAAATCTATTTTTAGGCATAACTTTAATTGGTCTGATTTTTTATCTTTGTCTTACTCAGGTGGATACTTGGTTTTGGACAATAATATTAATTTCTTTTTTAGTGGGTATTTTACTTATCATACCGATAGGTGGAGCAGATATGCCAGTAGTTATATCAATGTTAAATTCATACTCAGGTTGGGCAGCAGCAGGTATAGGTTTTACATTAGAAAATAGTGCACTTATAATTACAGGTGCTCTCGTTGGATCATCAGGAGCAATACTTTCATATATTATGTGCAAAGGCATGAACAGATCATTTTTTAACGTAATTTTAGGTGGTTGGGGTGCTACAGATCAATCCAAAACATCAGATTCTAAAGAACAAAAACCAGTTAAGAGTGGCAATGCAGAAGATGCAGCTTTTTTGATGAAGAATGCATCATCTGTAATCATAGTGCCTGGATATGGAATGGCAGTTGCACAAGCACAACATGCATTAAGAGAAATGGTTGATGCTTTAAAAAAAAATGGCGTAAAAGTAACCTACGCAATACATCCGGTTGCGGGTAGAATGCCAGGTCACATGAATGTATTGCTAGCCGAAGCAAATGTTCCATATGACGAAGTTTTTGAATTAGAGGAGATTAATAATGACTTCGCTAATTGTGACGTAGCTTATGTGATAGGTGCAAATGATGTAACTAATCCTGTTGCAAAAACCGACCCCCAAAGTCCAATTTATGGCATGCCAATCTTAGACGTTGAAAAAAGTAAATCAGTATTATTTGTGAAGAGAAGTTTATCTCCAGGTTATGCAGGAATTGACAATGATTTGTTCTATAGAGACAATACATTGATGCTTTTTGCTGATGCAAAAAAGATGACTGAAGATATTATTAAAAGTGTTTAAATTGACAAAAATTTTTTGTGACACAGCAGATTTAGAAATAATTAAAAAATATTCTAAAAAATCAATCGTTAAAGGTTTTACTACGAATCCAAGTTTAATGAGAAAGGCCGGAGCTAAAAATTATCTAAACTATTCAAAAAATATTATTAAATTTTGTAAAAACAAACCAGTCTCACTTGAGGTGTTTGCTGATGATTTTAAAAATATTAAAAAACAAGCTGAAGTATTGAATAGCTTAGGAAAAAACGTTTACGTAAAAGTTCCAATATCTAATTCAAAGGGTATTTATTTAGGAAATATAATTAAATATTTGAATGAAAAAAAAATTAAATTAAATATTACTGCTGTTTATAGCTCCTCTCAAACAAAAAAAATTCTAAAGTCTATTGACAGAAAAACAAATGTTATAATTTCAATTTTTGCAGGAAGGATGGCTGATGCTGGAAAAGATCCAGTACCTGAATTTAAGAAAAGTATCAAAATTTCAAAAAAATATAAAAATGTAAAAATACTTTGGGCAAGTACAAGAGAATCCTATAATTATATTCAAGCTAGGCAACTAGGCTGTGATATTATTACTATACCTCCTAAAATCATTAACCAGATTGAAAAATTTGGTAAATCCTTTAAATTTCTTACAAACGTCACTGTTAAAGCATTTTTTGATGACGCTAAAAAATCGAAATTTAGGATTGATGACAAATAAAGAGCACTATAATGAAACCTATTTTGATTATCAAAAAGATATTGGTCTTTTTGGGGGATTGGCAAATAAAATTAAATTTGAAGATTTAGTTAAAAAAGATCAGAAGGTTTTAGATTTTGGGTGTGGGGGTGGCTACTTATTAGATAATTTTAATCAAATTGAAAAAAATGGAGTTGAAATAAATAAAGAAGCTGTTCAAGAAGCTAAAAAAAACATATAAAAATTTATAATACATCGTCAGAACTTCCATCTAATACTTTTGATTTAATAATATCCAATCATGCATTAGAACACTGTGACAATCCTTTAATTGAATTAAAAGAATTATATAGATCGTTAAAGATTAATGGAATTATTTGCATTGTGGTTCCATTAGAAACTAGTAGGTATAAGTATTTTGAAAATGATATAAACTTTCATTTGTATAGTTGGTCACCACTGAATCTTGGAAATATACTTAACAATGTAGGATTCAAAGTTATTGAGTCAAAAACATTTGAACATGCTTGGTTTCCATTTCATAAAGTTATAAAAAAATTTGTTTCGTGGCGTACTTTTCATATACTTTGTGAAATTTATTCAAAAATTTCTATAAAATATTCTCAAACAAGAGCAATAGCAAAAAAAATTTCTTAATTTAATAGACTAGTTTATTAACTCTGCATCTAAAATTAGAGAACTATAATTTATTTTATCTTTTGTATTTCTAATATCTTCATATCTAGATCTTTTTATAAACCCACTCTCTATATTATTGTTCCATTCATTATAATTAAATTTTCCTGACTCATCATAAAATTCATAAAATTTTAATTTGAAGTCACTATCAAATATCTTCTTAATTGATTTATAATTATAAAAAACTTTATGATCCTTTGCTCCAATACCACTTCCATCAGGTTTACTATAATTTTTATAATCTAAATCTGGATTTAATTCATCTGGAACTGCTAACCTTATAGTGCCACATTTTTTAAGAATTTTTTTTAGATTTTTAATTGCTACAACTCCTTCATCTATTGAAAGATGTTCGAAAACATGTTCTGCTAAAATAATATTTACTGTTTTTGTTTCAAAGTATTTTTCTATTGACGATTCCTTGGTAATATCTAGCCAAGGATAGTTTGATGACAACCAATTGGCATATTTTGTATTTCCAGCACCAATAATTAAATTAATATTTGCATTATTTTTTTTGACATAACTTAATTGTCTCCTAAATCTAGCTTCTGTAAATTTTAATTTTATCAATTTTAGAAACCTAATCAAAAAATAAGGTAAAATTTTTTTTAAAATTTCTATCATATAATGTTAAAATAATTTTTTATAATCAATTTATTTTTTTAGGGGGCGTTCTGTTGCCAGGTGCCCCTGACCCCGTAACTTAATTAGAAAACTAATTAAGCTGCAAGAGCAAATTTATTATTTGCAATTATAAAATAGCCCATTACGGCG
>MDTB01032581.1_pt1 | contig 60948 bp, 53 predicted proteins | sample 811161 | NCBI WGS metagenome assembly MDTB01 (sample SAMN05326650, study PRJNA326480) | marine metagenome | isolation source: seawater | place: Mediterranean Sea | collected 2009
AAATTAATGTTTAACTAAAATTGAATACTATGAAAAATTTGACCCAATTAATTGCTGTAGGAATAATAGTACTATTTGCAACATCAATCTCTAATGCTCAAAATCAGGGACCCGTATTGGCCGAAAAAATCGAAATACCAGAAAAAATTGTTAAACAACATATTAAAAAAAGATCTGAAATTTGGATTAATGGTCAATGGAAAGTAGAAAACAATCAATATATATGGGTAAGCGGACACTGGGAAGCAAAAAAAATTGGATATGTTTTTGTAAACGGTGCATGGACAAAAGACTCGCAAGGTTGGGTGTGGACTGACGGTTATTGGAAACAAATCCCTATTAAAAAATGGAAACTGCTTTATGCATAAAAAATGAAAACTATGAAAAATATAAAAATTTTAATTGCAATGACAATGTTATTTTCTATTAACAGCTTTAGTCAACAAATTAAAAAAGTGGAAAAAAGTGAAATAGTAAAAAACTTAAACTCTCCAACCCAAATTTGGGTCAATGGATTTTGGGAGGTTCAAAAAAACGGTACTAAAACTTGGAAAAAAGGTCATTGGATTTGCGAAGAAAGATCCTTTCAAAAAAGATCAGAATTATTAAAAAAGAAAACTACAAATAAACCCTTGGCATAATTAATGATAAAAAAAATTAATTAAATTAGGATTTAATTATAATTCTAGTTATAAATGATTGTTCATAAAGTCATCCCTCCTTTTTCTCCAGAATGGTGGATATGTAATGTAATAACACTATTATTAATTATTTCCACAGTTGTAATTGGAAAAAGTTTGTCAATCAAAAATAAAAGGAAACTGACAATAGGAATTGCTTGTTTATTTATACTTGAAATTTTTTTTATCGACTTTTATAATATATATCTAGGTCTATGGTCTTTACAAGATTCTTTGCCTTTACACTTGTGTGGTATAATGTGGTTTGTCGCCATTTACGTGTTAATCTATAAAAAACAATGGGCCTTTGAAATATTATTATTTATTGGTATGCCTGGTGGCATTCATTCTTTATTAACGCCTGAATTAACTCATGGAGACAGCTTAATACATAAAATTGATTTTTTTTTAGGTCACGGAGGACTTGTATTAGCACCAATTTATGCAATTATTGTGCTCAAAATGTGGCCTCGTAAATCATCTTGGTTATTTTCTTTTTTTAAACTTCAAATACTGGTAGTTTGTGTTGGTATTTTAAATTATTTTTTAGAGTCTAATTACATGTACCTTTCTAAACCTCCTATTGCCGACAACCCACTAATTCCAGATGAAAGTTCTTTTTTTGGGGTATGGCCTTACTATATTGTAATTTTTGAAATTGCCGTTTTTGCTCATGCTTTTATTATTAACTTACCTTTCCTAATATATAGTACTAAAACGAAAAAATAAATTATTCAGGTAAATTTAAAATTGTTTCTTTTAAAACTAAGTTGGTTTTTTTTATTTTACCATCATTAGTAAGTACAATTAAATTAGGCTCGTTAAGTACAGATTCGTAAATATGCTTTATTATATAACAATTATTAAAACCTTTACCATACCCATCTTCAAAGCAAAGCTCTTGCACAAAGTAATTTTCCTGATCATAATAGATGGAAATTTCAGCATCTAAAGCAGTTCCAAGTTTAAAACATCTTTTAGTCTCAATATAAATATTAGCAAAATCTATTTTAAATAAATCATAATCAATATGACTAACACTAACCAAATGATTAGCAACAGGTTGAATAATCTCTCTTTTTAACTTTTTTTTATAGTTTAGGATTAAATCGTATTGTGCTGGATCTATCGAGTATTTTTGTAATGCTAAAAGTACATATCGGTCTAATAAAATATTATTTATATCTACTTTATTTAAACCATTAATTATTTCATCATTTGAATCAAGACTAGCTTTATTTGAGGCAGTTTTAATATCATCCTGAATAATAAAAATATCTTTTTCATCTATTTCGGGATTAGTGTAATCCACAATTTTTGTCAATTTCTTATATATCCATCTTGTTTCTCCGGAAGGCAAAATTACACTGTACCATTTAGCATTTTCTCCATTTTTTTTATATACCTCGCCTAAAAATGCATGACCTACAATTGTAGAAGATGTTGTTGGGTTCATTCTTATATTGATATCCGTTTTTATAATTTCAATATATTCTTGAGCTATTAGACTAAAACTGAAAAATAGCATATATATAATTAACAGTCTAAACATATTAAGCAAATATAATAAAATTATAGTGGGTCAAAATTTGTCAAAATAATTCTATGCATCTATGAAGAAAATCAAGACTTTTTGGAACAATTGTTCTTATAAAGAATGTTTTGTATAGGATTAAAATGCATTTCTTATACAAAAAGTTGATAAATAAGTGTTAGAGTTTAAAAAATAATTGTAAATTTATAGGACTTAAAGATTAAAACTATGAGAAATTTTTTATACCCTATTGCTTTTTTATTTGCACTATCACTTTCAATTAACAACTCTTTACTAGCTCAATGTACCATTAATGATGCTACAGATTGTCAATGTCTCGATCCAAACGAAACCGATTGCGACCTGTTACCTGACATTCAATTATCCTGGTTTGGCATTATAGACGTAAGTGATGGCCCTACAGAATATTCTCAAGACTATAATGGTGCGGATGCTGGAAGACTTCGAATTAGCGCTTCAACACCAAATGATGGTGCCGGCCCATTAACTGTAAGAGGGGTGGATGAAAATGGATGGGCATATTTTATATGTGGTAATGATACTATTATCAATACTGACCCAACAGCCAATTTATCATCTTTTTACTGTGATAACGGTGAAGAGGCAAGACAAATCACATGGCAAAGAATTTACCATAGAAATTCGGACGGCAGTATGTCATATTATGATAGAATGGCTGGGAGCATGACTTATCACCCCACGCATGGACACAATCATAGTGACGATTGGGGGGTTTTTACTCTAAGAAAAATGGACCCAAACGAACCAAACCCTCTCAACTGGCCAATTGTCAGCGATGGTGCTAAAATGGGTTTTTGCCTGATGGATTATGGAACATGTGGTTCTGGAGAAAATTCCACATATTATGGTCACTGTAGAGACGAAAACAGATACAGCCCTGAATACTTAGCTCTCTTCCCAGAATTTGACGATGGCACAAATGGGGGAACTATAAAATTAAATAGTGACTATCCTAATTTTGGCCTTGGTGGAGGACAATATGGATGCAGTCCAATTGAACAAGGTATATCTGCAGGTTGGCTAGATTTATATGGTGAATGGTTAGATGACCAATGGATAAACCTAGAGCCCGGTCTTTGCAACGGAATTTATTGGATTATTGGAGAGGTTGATAGAAATAATGATTACCTAGAGTCCAATGAAGATAATAACTGGACTGCCGTTCAAGTTGAATTAACACAACAATTAAATGCAGATGGTTATAACATTGAAATCGTAACAGATCAAAATGGTAATCCAAATATTTGTAATGGAGAAGTTATCACACTAAGTCCATCCTCTCTTACTGCAGACGAATATAGTTGGTCAACAGGTGAAAATGCAACATCCATCACAGTAAGTGAAAGTGGCAGTTATACTCTCAATGCATCTAGCCAATGCGGTGATTCTGAAGCCACAATTAACGTCACCGTGAATGATCCCGTCGAGAACCCAATATCAAATGATTTAATTATTGATTCAGGTGAAGTAGCAGAATTAAATGCAACCGGTACAGGAAACATAATATGGCAAGATGAGTACGGAAACAATTTATTTGAAGGAGAAAGTTATTCGACTAATCCATTATTTGAAAACACATCATATTATGTTGTAAATGAGGAAGTGATTGTTGAACCAGAATCATTTTTTACAGGAGCAGAAGAACACGAAGGAGATAGTGAATATAGTGGAACAGTATACAATGGTGGTTTAAGATTTAATGCCGACTCAGAGTTTATTTTAAATAATGTTACTGTTTACACGAACACAGATGGGGAAAGAACAATTGAGCTTCAAGATATTAATGGCACTGTTTTATTGAGTCAGTTAGTAAATATACCTGCATCTGAACAAGGAACAGTAATTAATCTTAATTGGTCAGTGCCTCAAGGTAATAACTTAATACTTACAACCAACACTGCCATGAATAATGACAATTTTGGTGACAATAACCCAATGCTTCGAAGAACAACAGATGATTTACCAAATTTCCCTTATAGTATAGACAATGTTCTAGAAATTACTGAGGGCATGTATGATGATGGAGACGGTCAAGGATTCTCGACATCATACTACTACTATTTCTATAATTGGGATATTACTACACTTGGAGCTTCACGTTACAGTGACCCTATTGAGGTTAATGTAATTGTAGGTGAATCTATTAGTGGATGTACAGACGAGGAGGCATGTAATTTTAACGTAGATGCAACACTTGACGATGATTCATGTATTTATTCATTAGTAGGGTATGACTGTGATGGCAATTGCTTAGATGGCTACATAGATATTAATGGGGAATGTATATTTGGAGTAAATGGATGTACTGATCCTGATGCATTTAATTATGACGAAAATGCTAATATAGATGACGGATCATGCGAATACAACTCATCCATTGAAGAGGCTAATAATTACTTTACAGTTTTTCCAAACCCTGCAAATGACCTACTCAATATAGAGTTTCACAAAAGTTCAGAAGATATAAACATCATTATATTTAATAGCCTAGGTGAGCTTGTAAATAAGATACATACAGGCAATGTTCAAAATAATCAAATATTTTCAATAAAGCTGGACAAACTATCTCCAGGAATATATGTTGTACATGCAATAGATCAAAACACTACTATAAAACAATTATTTACAATAAATAGGTAGTTAGTATCATATGTATTATTTAAAATTATTATGCTATTTAGCCCTATTCATAGGGCTAAATAGTTTTAGTCAAAATTTAAATGATATTGAAATTTATAATACGGGAAATTCTGATATTATCTTTAACCAAATCAACTCTATTGAATTTGATAATCAAAATAGATTGTGGGCTGGCACCACTAATGGATTAAGTATCTTTGATTTATCTACAAATACCTGGTATAATTTCGATGAACCCAATAGTACTCTTACTTGGTGTTGTGAAAACAGTGTCAACATAAATACAATCCATTGGGCTGAAGCAATAAATAAAATGTATATCGGGACAAATAATGGTATTATTAGTTTTGACAACTCCAATAACGACATAAATTATGATGATACAAACTGGACAACCAATATTGGCTTAGATTGTAGTGCAAACTCTAGTATTATAAATGCAATTTTATATGATAATGGAATCTGGTCTGGATCAACCGATGGCCTATGCATAGAGTACTTTGGAGGGGAAGGAGAATGGTTACTGCAAAATACACAAACTGGGTTTTATTCAAATCATTATAAAAGTATTAACCAAAATCCGAATACTAACATGATTGCGATTGGGACTATGAATGGGGGATTAATTACATATGATGGTGAGTTTAATAATTATTACTCATCAAACTCCGGAATCCTTGACAACTCTGTTTTTGATGCTGTATTTGATCAAAATAATAATATTATTATTACTACGCCACAGGCAGGATTAGGAATTTTAACAGAAAGTGGATCATGGATCTGGCTTAATACACTAAATTCTAATATTCCTACTAATAGTTTGAAAAATATTACTATTGATGTCAATAATAATTTATGGATCACTACCTTAGAAAACGGCTTAACACATTATAAAAACAACTTATTTTACAACTATAATACCTCTAATTCAAATCTTCCGGATAATCAGATTAACTGCTTAAGTTTTGATCAAGATAATAACCTATGGATTGGCACAAACAGTTCTGGATTAATAAAAATTAATAACCCAACTTTAGACACACCTTCTTTCACCAAACCTTTTGATAATATAAAAATATCAGCTTCCTGGGATTTGATTGAAGTTAATCTACACGAAAAAGGACAATATGAAATTTTAAACCAAAATGGCCAACTAATAAATACTGGTTTTTTTAATCCTGGAGATAATAAGGTGAACACTGCTGCCTTTGCCTCCGGACTATATATTTTTAAAATTAAAACTAATGAGTCTGCATTCGTCTATAAAATACTTAAAGACTAATTTCTACGTGAGTGATAAATAATTTGGACTGCTTGCAGGGCAGAACTATCTAAAATTGAATACATTGATTTTTTACCCTGCTTTCTTACAATAATTATATTTGCATTTCTTAACACTGCTAAATGAAGTGACATTACAGGTTGATCTATTTTTAAAAATTGAGTTAGCTCTGTAACCGTCATTTCAGTGTGATCAGCTAATGTTAAAATAATTTTTACACGAATCGGATGTCCTACAGACTTTAATATTGAGGATGACAATTCTAGATTATTAGGCATATTAACTATATTTTTTTTCTTAACCGAGCAACCGGAATATTCATTTGTTCTCTATATTTTGCTACGGTTCTACGAGCAATTTTATATCCTTTTTTTGTTAATATAACAACAAGTGCCTGATCATTCAAAGGCTGTAAATCGGACTCATTTTCTATTTCTTCTTTTAATATGCTTTTAATTTCTTTAACAGAAATTGTCTCTCCATCAATTTTAGAGATAGATTCAGAAAAATAATACTTAAGGGATTTAATACCATAAGGAGTTTCTACATACTTACTATTAACAACTCTAGAAATAGTAGAAATATCCATACCAATATCTTCTGAAACATCTTTTAATATCATTGGTTTTAGATCTTTTTCATCTCCACTTAAAAAATATTTTTTTTGAATTCTAATAATACTTGATATAGTAGAAATTAGTGTTTGTTGGCGTTGGTGTATTGCATTAATAAACCAACGTGCTGAATCAAGTTTTTGTTTTACAAATAAAAGAGCCTGCTTATTTTTATTGCTCATTTCTCCTCCGGATTCCTTATAAAGATTAAGCATGTTTAGATACTCCTTACTAATATTTAAATTCGGAGCATTTCTTGCATTTAAAGTAAATGTAATTTCTTCATTAAACAAATTTATTGTAAAATCTGGTATAATTTGTTGTGTATATTTTGTCTGACTTGAATTGGAGGCTGGCTTTGGATTTAATTTTTCTATTTCCTTAATAGCTTTTTTAAGTTGATGAGAATCAATTTTAAATTTATCACAAATTTTGTCATAGTGTTTATTCACAAATTGTTTAAACTGTAAATTAATAATATCGATAGCTTGTAAAACTGAGCTTGTTTTTTCCTTTCTTTCCAATTGTAAAGACAAACATTCTTGTAAATTTCTAGCTCCTATACCCGGTGGATCAAAACCTTGCACAATTGACAATAATTTTTGTATTTCTCTTACCTCACAAACTAAATTTTCTTTAAAAATTAAATCATCAATAATTTCATCTATACTTCTTCTTATATAGCCATCATCATCGATACATCCAATTACATATTTTCCAATCTTTTTTTCTTTTTCGTAAAGTTTAAACTCCGCTAGTTGATCTCTCAATATGTCTAAGTGACTATTCCCACCTACTATCGGGATTTTAGAATCTGTATCATCATCTTTTGAATAATTATTTGCATACAATTTATACTCAGGTATTTCATCATCAGATAGATATTGATCTATATCAAAATCTTGATCTTTTTGGCTGTCATCCACACTTACTACATCATCTTCATGTTTATCAAAATCATCAATTGACAAATTCTCATCATCTAAGGCTGGATTACCCTCTAATTCATCTTTAACCTTTTGTTCAATTTCAAGTGTAGAAAGTTCAATCAGCTTCATCAACTGAATTTGTTGAGGGGATAATTTTTGTTGTAAGGACTGATGAAGAGATTGTTTTGCCATAAGACTAAAATTCTAGATGAGAGGGGTATCTGGGAAACGGAATTACATCACGTATATTAGACATGCCGGTAACAAACTGGACTAGTCTTTCAAATCCAAGTCCGAAACCACTATGCGGAACTGTTCCAAACTTTCTAGTATCAATATACCACCATAAATCCTGATGAGAGATTGACATTTCAGTCATTCTTTCCTTCAATATATTAAGACGCTCCTCTCTTTGAGAACCACCGATAATTTCACCAATTCCGGGAAACAAGACATCCATTGCTCTAACAGTTTTATTATCATCATTAAGTCTCATATAAAAAGCTTTTATTGACTTAGGATAATCCGTAATTATAACAGGCTTATTAAATTCCTTTTCAACTAAATATCTTTCATGTTCGGATTGGAAATCTACACCCCAATCATTAATTAAAAACTGAAATTTTTTCTTTTTATTCTTTTTAGAATTTCTAAGTACATTATAAGCATCTGTATATGTAATAGTTGTGAATTCCTGATTAATAATTTTATCTATTGATTGTATTAATGAAAGAGATGAACGATCTTCTTTTTTTAGACTTTGCTCCTCCTTCATCTTTCGTGCTGATAAAAAATCCAAGTCTTCTGAAAAGTTATCTATAATATACTTACATACATATTTCAAAAGGTTCTGGGCTAGCTTGATATTATCATTTAGGTCAGAAAATGCAACTTCTGGCTCAATCATCCAAAATTCTGAAAGATGTCTTGAAGTATTTGAATTTTCTGCTCTAAATGTAGGGCCAAAAGTATACACCTTGGATAATCCTAACGCAGCCAACTCTGCTTCTAACTGACCAGATACTGTTAAACTGGCTTCCTGAGAAAAAAAATCTTCTTGATAATTTACAGCTCCATTAACATCTAAAGGAACCTTTGACATATCAAAAGCAGTTACTTTAAACATCTCGCCTGCCCCTTCTGCATCTGAACTGGTAATTATAGGAGTATTGATATAAAAAAAATTTAACTGATTAAAATACTGGTGTATTGCAAAACTTAATCCGTGTCTAATTCTAAAAACTGAACTGAAGGTTTTTGTTCTAAATCTTAAATGAGCATTTTTTCTTAAAAATTCAAGGTTATGTTTTTTAGGTTGTATTGGATATGTCTCCGAATCGGAAGAACCAATTAAATTAATTGTTTCTGCTAATAATTCAACTTTTTGACCTGCACCCTCAGATTGAATAAGTTTTCCTGATGCGGAAATACTTGCTCCGGTATTAATCTGTTTTAAAATCAACTCTATTTTAGGGGAAATATTGACTACAACCTGTAAATCATGAAAGCAAGAACCATCATTTAACATAATAAAAGAAATACTTTTACTCCCACGTTTATTTCTAACCCAACCAAAAACAATGTAATTTTGATTAACAATACCTTGTGTTAATAAGTTCTTTATGATTATCTTTTTCATATTTGTAAAGTTAATTTTTTCAAACCAAACAATGTATATAATAAATTAATTATATTGTTTTATATTGTTAAATAATAATATGAGTACAAAAAAATTTGACATATTAAGTAATATTAATAATCCTAAGGATTTAAAATCTGTACCTAAGTCTGAATTAAGCAAGCTTTGTACAGAACTTCGCGAATTTATTATAGATATTGTATCAAAAAATGGAGGTCATTTTGGAGCAAGTTTAGGAGTTATTGAACTAACTGTTGCTTTGCACTATGTATTTGATACGCCTGAAGACTTACTTGTTTGGGATGTTGGTCATCAAGCATATGGACATAAAATCCTAACTGGTCGAAAAGATATATTTCACACTAATCGAAAAAAGAATGGAATTAGTGGGTTCCCTAAACGTTCTGAAAGCATCTATGACACATTTGGAGTTGGACACTCTTCTACATCAATCGGAGCTTCATTAGGTATGGCTATTGCATCTAAATTAGATAATAATTTAAAACGACAACATATTGCTGTAATTGGAGACGGAGCACTTACTGGTGGGCAAGCATTTGAAGCCTTAAATCACGCAGGAATAGAAAATTCTAATTTGCTTGTAATTTTAAACGATAATTGCATGTCCATTGACCCAAATGTTGGTGCACTAAAAGAATATCTTCTAAAGATTAGCACATCTAAAACATATAATAAATTCCGTGATGAAATCTGGGATCTATTAAGTAATTTAAGTAAGATAGGAGATAGCGCTAAAGCAATTGTAAAAAAGATTGAAAAAGGATTTAAATCTGCTATGCTAAAACAAAGTAATTATTTTGAGTCATTAAATTTTAGATACTTTGGCCCTATCGATGGACACAACGTGGAGTTATTAGAAAAAACATTGCAAGACTTGAAAAATATTCCGGGACCTAAAATACTTCACTGCTTAACAACTAAAGGAAAAGGATATGAATTAGCTGAAAAAGACCAAACAAAATGGCACGCGCCCGGACTTTTTGATAAAAATTCAGGAAAAATTAATGTCAATACCAAAAACGTAAATCAACTTACTAAATATCAAGATGTTTTTGGAAAATCTATAATCGAATTAGCTAAAAGGAATAAAAAAATTATTGGTATCACCCCAGCTATGCCGTCAGGTTCATCTCTTAAATATATGATGAAAGAAATACCCGAGCGGGCGATTGATGTTGGTATCGCAGAACAACATGCTGTTACTTTTGCAGCAGGTTTGGCTACTCAAGGATTTATTCCCTTTTGTAATATCTACTCTACTTTTTTACAGAGAGGATATGACCAGCTAATCCATGATGTAGCGATACAAAATTTACATGTAGTTTTTTGTCTTGATAGAGCAGGCTTAGTTGGTGAAGATGGGTCAACACATCAAGGAGTTTTTGATTTAGCGTACCTAAGATGCATCCCCAATATGATTATAGCTGCGCCATTAAACGAAATTGAATTGCGCAATTTAATGTATACAGCTCAAAAAAATCATAATGCCCCTTTTGCAATTAGATATCCAAGGGGGAAGGGTGTTCTTAATGATTGGCTAGTGGAATTTTCTAAAATCGATATTGGCAAAGGAAATAAAATTAATTCGGGTGATAAAATTGCAGTAGTATCAATTGGTCATATTGGTAACATGATTATTGATATTACTAAAGAATTACAATCTAAAAATATAAACATCGGTCATTTTGACATTCGATTTCTAAAACCACTTGATGAGCCCATGCTTCATACGGTTTTTCAGGATTATGAAATTATTATTACTATTGAAGATGGATGTATTAAAGGTGGAATGGGGTCTGCAGTATTAGAATTTGCTAGTGAGAATAATTATCAAAAAAGAATAATTAGATTTGGCGTTCCTGACAGGTTCATTGAACATGGAACTCCTGAAGAGCAAAGAAAAGATTGTGGATTTGACAAACATAGTGTTCTCAAGACAATAATAGAATTATTATAAATTATTTTCTTCCATAAATTTTGTTGTATAATCCCCTTGAATGAATTTATCATTATTCATTAACTTTTTATGAAATGGAATTGTTGTTTTAACCCCTTCTAAAACAAATTCACTTAATGCCCTTCGCATTTTTGAAATAGCCTCTTCTCGAGTTTGAGCAACTGTAATTAATTTTGCTATCATAGAATCATAATATGGTGGGATTGTATAACCTGTATAAACATGAGTGTCAACTCTAATCCCATGTCCTCCAGGTTTATAAATATTGGTAATTAATCCAGGACAAGGCATAAAATTGTTTTCTGAATCCTCTGCATTAATTCTACATTCTATTGCATGTAATACGGGCACGTAATTTTTTCCCGATATCTTAATACCTGCTGCAACTTTAATTTGTTCACAAATTAAATCATAATTAATTACTTCTTCCGTAACAGGGTGTTCAACTTGAATCCGTGTATTCATCTCCATAAAATAAAAATCCCGATTTTTATCAACCAAAAACTCAACAGTTCCAACGCCCTCATATTTAATGCTTTTAACTGCCTTTATAGCAGCATCTCCCATTGCCTTTCGTAATTTATCCGTCATAAAAGGGGACGGTGATTCTTCAACTAATTTTTGATGCCGTCTTTGAATTGAACAATCTCTTTCAGATAAATGACATGCATTGCCATATTGATCCCCGACTACCTGAATTTCAATATGACGGGGTTCTTCAATTAATTTTTCTAAATACATGTCATCATTACCAAAGCCAGCCAGTGCTTCTTTTTTGGCTTCAATCCATGCTTTTTGTAAACCTGCTCTATTCCAAACAGCTCTCATTCCTTTTCCACCTCCTCCGGCTGAAGCTTTTAACATTACAGGGTAACCCATTTTATCAGCAATAATCAGTGCATTTTTGAAATCATTAATAACACCATCTGAACCAGGTATAACTGGAACTCCGGCTTTTTTCATTGTTTCCTTCGCAACTGCCTTATCACCCATTTTATTAATCATTTCTTCAGACGCACCTATGAATTTAATGTTATGTTCTTCACATATTTGAGAAAATCTTGCATTCTCTGCTAAAAAACCATAACCAGGATGAATAGCGTCTGCATTTGTAATTTCTGCAGCGGAAATAATTTTAGGTATACTTAAATAGGAGTCTGAACTTTGTGGAGGACCGATACAAACTGCTTCATCAGCAAACTTTACATGTAAACTATCAGCATCTGCTGTTGAATATACAGCTACTGTTTTTATATTCATTTCTTTACATGTATTTATTACTCTTAAGGCTATCTCTCCTCGATTAGCAATTAATATCTTATTAAACATATAAATTAATTTTTATCAACTAAGAATAATGGTTGATCATATTCAACTGGCGACATATCATCAACTAAAACTTTGATGATTGTACCTGAAATATCTGATTCAATCTCGTTAAATAGTTTCATAGCCTCAACAATTCCTACAACTGAACCTTCATCAACCCTATCGCCAACATTAACAAAAGGATCCTTATCTGGACTAGGTTTTCGATAAAATGTGCCTATTATTGGTGATTTTATAATTATATGATTATTGTCTATTGCCTCCGTAACAGCATCTGGTTGACTTTGAACAACCTCATTAGGTTGTGACAAATTAGTCTGCTGAGGAACTAGAACCTGAGGAACTGGAACCTGAGGAACTGGAACCTGAGGAAATTGAAAATTACCTTGTATTTCTGGTGTTATTTTCCCCTTTGGTGGTGATTTTATACAAATTTTTACATCGCCCATTTCTAAGTCAACCTCAGTGGCACCAGATTTAGCAACAAATTTGATTAGTTCTTGAATTTGCTTAAGATTCATATCAATATTATTTAATAATTTGATAAAAATAACTCGAAATTTGTTTTTTTGAAACAAAAACCCATGTTTTTTGACAAAATGAGCATTTTTTTATAATAAATATTGATTTACGTAAAAGTTTGTTTTTTTTTAAAAAAAGAATAAATATGCAAATAAAAGGCTGAATTTTTTCAAAAAAATGTGATTTTTACACTAAAATTGATGTTTTTTTTAAAAAAATAGAATTTTTTAATGAAAAATAAAGACGAGAATTCTAATACGCCCACCGCAAGTAAATCGCTCCCCACGTAAAGCCACCACCAAAAGCAGCAAGAATTAAACAATCATTCTTATTTAATTTTTCCTCCCAGTCGGCAAGACAAAGCGGGATAGTGGCCGCTGTAGTATTACCATATTTTTGTATGTTAACCATAACTTTTTCGGGCCCCACACTCATTCGCTTTGCAGTTGCATCAATAATTCTCAAATTAGCCTGATGAGGCACAAGCCAATCAACATCATCACCGCTTAATTGATTTCTTGACATAATTTGTTCAGAAATATCTGCCATCTTAGTTACGGCAAATTTAAAAACTGTTTTTCCGTCTTGAAAAATATAATGCTTCTTACTATTAACAGTTTCATTGGTTGCTGGGTTAAGCGAACCTCCTCCGATCATTTTTAAATATTGTCCCCCAGATCCATCTACCTTTAGTATAGAATCTAAAATACCAAGCTTTTTATCGTTTTCTGGCTCAAGCAGCACAGCGCCTGCACCATCACCAAAAATTACGCATGTTTGTCTATCACTATAATCAACTATTGATGACATTTTATCTGCTCCAACAACAACAACTTTTTTATACTGTCCTGATGTGATATATTTGGAACCCGAATCAAGGGCAAAAAGAAATGCGGAACAAGCAGCAGATAAATCAAATCCAAAAGCATTAGATGCACCAATTTTATTAGCTATTAAACACGCTGTTGAAGGAAATAACATATCAGGTGTTACAGTAGCACAAATAATTAAATCTATTTCCTTTGCAGATGTATCAGTTTTTTTTAATAATAATTCAATTGCATTAGCTGCCATATCAGACGTGGCTTTTGAAGGGTCCTTTAAAATTCTACGCTCTCTAATGCCTGTTCTAGTAATTATCCACTCATCAGACGTATCAACCATATTTGATAACTCCTTATTGGTTAGAATATAATCGGGGACCCATCCGGCAACTCCTGAAATTTTACAGTTTTTTAACATATACAATCAACATGAAATAGTTTAATTGTAGATAAATATATACCTAAAATATATTAATAAGAAAGACTTGTATTATTATTTTGGATATTCTTTTAAAAAGTTGATTTATTCTGCAACCAACTTCCCTTTGTAGTATAATTTGCCTTCGTAAGTATATGCACGGTGATAGATGTGAGAAACGCCCGTATTTGGACATATTGCGATGACAGGGGAGTCAGCTTTATAGTGAGTTCTTCTTTTATTTCTACGAGTTTTGGATATTTTTCTCTTTGGATGTGCCATTATTATACAAATTAATTTGGTTTGCAAATATAAAAAAAAACTAATAGCCAAATCAAATATTTTAATTTTTTTCTCTAAAAATCAACCGTAACTCAACCTATTATAATATATTTTTTTTGCTAAAGCAATAGATTCAATCAAAGAGTTAGGGTCTGCTTTACCTAAGCCTGCAATATCATATGCTACACCATGATCTGGGGAAACTCTGATTACAGGTAAACCAGCTGTGAAATTAATACCACCTCCAAATGACAAAAATTTAAATGGAATTAGTGACTGATCATGATACATTCCTAAAACTGCATCGAAACTTTTATAAGAACCTGAACCAAAAAAAGCATCAGATGAATATGGACCGTACACTAAATTTCCCAATTCAAAAAACTCTCTAATAATAGGTAAAATAATTCTAGCTTCTTCCGAACCAATTAGCCCGCTATCTCCAGCATGTGGGTTAAGTCCCAAAATAGCAACTTTTGGCATAGGTATCGAAAAATCTTTTTTTAAAGATTCTAATAAAATTTTAATTTTTTCTCTTAAAATTTTGTAATTGATGTTCTTAGCAACTTTTGAAATTGGCAAATGATTTGTTAAAGTGGCAACTTTAATTTTATTACTACACAAAAACATTAAGCAATTACTATTTAAATCCAATTTTTGTAATAAATACTCAGTGTGACCAACAAAATTATGCTGATTTAGTGCAACAGTTTGTTTATTAATAGGCAAAGTTACTAATACATCTATTAAATTTTGTTTTAAATCTCTTATTGCACAATCCAAAGAATCCAAAGCTAGTTTACCACTTATAATATTTGCCTGACCAGGCTCTACAATAAACTCACTGTCAGATATGTTGATGATATTAAACTTATTTTGAATTGCGTCCTGTGTTTTTGCAATCACATTAAGAGAAAGTTGATTATATCCAAATAGTTTTTTATAAAAATTGACTACTGTCAAAGGTGCATATAATACTGGTATACCGTAATGAAGAAATTGACCATCTAAAAAAGCCTTAATAATAATCTCGATTCCAACACCATTAAAATCACCACATGAAATTCCAAAAACTATTTTATCAGAAACCATTTTACTATTTAAAATTGTGAACAAAATGCGTGAGGAGCCTAGATGCTGATCCAGTTCCACCTTTCCTATAATATAAATGTTCACTAGTTAAAAAAGCTACTCCAGCTATGTCTAAATGTATCCAAGGATAGTCCACAAAGTGTTCTAAAAACTTACCAGCTGTTATATGTCCAGATTCAGGACCTCCTAAATTTTTAATATCAGCTACAGTAGACTCAAGCTCTATTTTATAATCATCCCAAAATGGCTGTACAGCAACTCTTTCACCAACTATATTTCCAGATAATAATAAATTTTTCATATTAAGACTAAACTCAGAAAAAATCTCTTTATTATAATTTTCCATAGCAACTAAACCATGTTTACCAATAGATCTCGCTGCAGCACCAGTTAAAGTAGCAATGTCTATCACAAGTTCTGGATTATAACGTTTTGCATAATGTAAAGCGTCTGCTAAGATTAGTCTACCTTCTGCATCTGTATTTAAAACTTCAACAGTTTTGCCACTCATCATGGTAATAACATCCCCTGGGACATATGCATCCCCCCCGGGTCTATTTTCTACTGCCGGAATTAGTCCTACAACATTACAATCTGATTTAGATAAAGCTAATGAGTAAATTGCGCCTATTACAGCAGCTGCACCCCCCATATCACATTTCATCATGTCCATTGAATTGGGAGTCGGCTTTAAACTTAATCCCCCTGTATCATACATTACTCCCTTTCCAACTAGTACAATAGGTTTTTTAGATTTTGAATTTTTAGACTTATATGTTAAAATATTAAATGTGGGTTTTGCAATTGATCCTTGATTAACACTTAATACTCCGCCCATCTTTAATTTTTTAATCTCATGCTCATCTAGAACCTCTAATTTAAATCCGGACTCATTGGCTAGATAATTTAGCATAGATGAAAGTTTTTCTGCATTTAAATGAGAAAGGGGCTCATTAACTAAATCACGCGCAATACAAGCACCTTGAACAGATGCATGTGAAATCTTATTTTTAAAATTTGTTTTCAGAATTAAAGAAGAGTCAATTACATTTGACTTATGTTTATTAAATGTATAATTAGCAAGAAAAAAACCCTCTAAAAAATTATCTATTATTGTATTTTCCAACTTTGATTTTTGAGAAGATTTAACGAAAATTTTTTTAATTTTTTTTTTCTTATTGTAAGCCTTATTCAAAGTAGTCAGGAATTTTTGAATTTCAGCGCCCTCTCTTCTTACTAAATCACTATAAAGTTCTAAATTTTTGTTGTCAGAAGAAAAGAAGTTTAAAGGGCAGTTTAATAATAATGAATACTCATCAGTTAAATGCCAATTGATCTTTTCGCACTCATACTCTTGTAATGTGATTGTAAAGTTCATATAATATTGTTTTTTTAATTTACTTTTGTAACTAATTTAGATAAATTAAAACTCAATTTAGTAAAATGTTTACCGGAATTATCGAACAATTAGGGAAAGTTGAAAATCTGACATTAAACAAATCTAATATGTTAATTACTGTCAAATGTGAATTCATTGACGATTTAAATATTAACCAAAGTATTAGCCATAATGGCATATGCCTTTCTGTACATGAGATGACAGATACTAATTATACAGTATGTGCAGTAAAAGAGACTCTTCAAAAAACAAACTTAAAATTCTTAAAAAAAGGAGAAAATATTAACTTAGAACGATGCTTAGCTGTTGGAGATAGAATTGACGGACATATTGTTCAAGGACATGTTGATGGAACCGTTAAATGTATTGAAAAAAAAGATTTAAATGGAAGCTGGAAACTAACTTTTGAACAGAAATCAGAATATAACAAATATGTTATAACTAAAGGATCCGTTGCTCTTAACGGTATTAGTCTAACAATTTCGGATATTAATCCTTCTAATAATAGATTTTCCGTCGATATAATCCCCTATACTTACGACAACACAAATATTAAAGACGTTCTTGAAGAATCATTAGTAAATGTAGAATATGATATTTTCGCAAAGCAAATAGCTCATTTACAACAACTTAGCTAAGTTATTGAGTCTGTGTAAAAATAGATATTTCACCAGAGTAAAACTCTTTTTGATTAAAAATAGAATTATAAACTTCTAAAGTATAAAAATACACGCCATCTCTAACGTAATCTTGATTATTATCCCAATTGTTTTGGAACACATAACTAGAAAGTTGTCTATTATGAAAAAGCATACGTCCGTCCCACCACTCTCCATTCAAACCATAGTTAGGATCAATGTACACAACACCTCCCCATCTATTAAAAACATAGAAAACACTTTGAGTGTGTACGTTTACATCAATATCAGATATTTCAAAAACATCATTAACCCCATCACCGTTTGGAGAGAAGCTATTAGGAACACTAATAGGACAAGAAACACCTATTTCAATTGTATCCGTTACATCACAAGATGAAAATGAAAATGCATATATACCATATGAGGGAACAATAGCCTGAGTTGAATTACTGTAGGGATCAGCTATATCAACATCCATTGAACTAAATGGAGGGGGTGCAATTATACATTGCCAAGGTCCACCATTAAGATCAGGGGTTGAAACATTTAAATCAATTGCAAAAATGCAATTATTATTATCTGATATATTGATATAGGGGTCAACCGTATCAAATGTTATACTTAGTGTATCACTAATACCACAACTTGTAAAAATGATATTATAGTCTCCATAATCAGGGACTGTTATTATACATGAGTTGTCACTTGGGATGACTGTAGCTCCATAGTTGCTATCACTTAAAGACCATGTTCCACTAAATAATGAATTGGCAAAAACTTCTGCTTCTAAATCACAATATATTACACCTGGATCTTCAATAGTTGGATTTGGATTTAAAACATCTACAAAAATACTATTAGATGTTCCACAACCATAATATATAAATTCATAAACTCCAAAATCGTCTACACTAACTGTTGTTGATAAATTATCTGGACTGCTAAACTGAGTGTTACCAGGACCGATGAAATCCCAATATCCATAATCTCCAGGTGTTGTAGCTGTTAATTCAAAAGCTTCTAGACATGAAACAGATTCGGGCCCATTTAAAATAGGTTCAGAAGAATTCATAAAAGCAATTTCAGAAGCCTGCCCATTACATCCCTCAAATGTAAAAGTGTATGTACCATAATTTTCTATAGTAGCAAAAGTGTTTAGGCTAGTTACATTATCAATAGAAACTCCGTCGTCTGGACTAACACTCCATTCACCCTCACCATTTTCTACACTTGCTAAAAGAGGTATTTGTTCAAGGCAAGAATAAGAACCTAAATTTGTCACAGTTGGATTACCATTAATTACATATACTTCTATTTCATCCGTACTAGTACCACACTCATTTTCCAAAGTCCAAGCAAAAATATTTTCACCAAAGCCTAGATTTGTAATTGTGGTTTCTGAATTTGTAGAGTTAATGATATTTCCCTGCCCAGAAACTAAAGTCCAATAGCCTGTTTCACCATCTAAAGGATCATTTCCGAAAAGATTTATTTCTAATTCACAAGTTTCTATATCTTCTCCTATATTAGCATCTGTAACTTCATTCCCATCAGTGTCAATTACTATTTCTATTACATCTTCACACCCACTTAAGGTAGAAATTGTAAATTGATACGTATCTGCTGTCAAACTTCCAATAGATGCGGCTGACTCAGAAATCACGTCGCCAACACTATTTTGCCAAGAATAATTATAAGGCCCCCCCGAGCCATCCACATAGACAATTGCACTTCCTCCACTTGGATTATCACAAGGAGCATTAACAACATCGACATCTAAAATTTGAACAGATTCAAAACTAATTGACACATCGTCACCTTCAATACCGCCTTCAAAACCACACCAATCCCCTGCATCACCACATAAAGAAGCTCCCGCTGTATAAGTAGTGTTTCCGTCAGGAAATACAATAATTTCTCCCCCTGTGCCAATCTGATTCCCAAATTGATCTTGCCAAATAATATCTGTTCCTGCTACTGCGGGTGCAAAGTCTATATTTTCTAAGACATAATCATTACTACCGTTAGGAGTGAACCGCCATCCATCATTTTCACATGTCCATTGGTTTGGGTAATTTCTTTCAACTCCATCTAAACCCGTCACAACATGTGCGATAGTTCCGTCTGCATTATGTAAAGCGTGAATCGCAACTCCACCATTCCATGTGGTACACAAAACTTTTTGTGCTATGTGAGTTTCTATAACATTTGTAGATTCATATAATTTAATTTGACTTGAGTAACATATGTCTGTACATGAAAACATAGGAATCCCACAAAATGATGCAATAAAAACTCTATTCGGAGCTTCTCCTGTTGTCGCATATTGAATTGTTCCATTTCCATTAACTCCAGGGTAAATATCTTGCCAAGGACATAAAATAGAATTTAAAGGTGCATCAAAATTATTAGGAACAGCTTGATTAATTGCCCATCCAGAATAGCCGTTGGCGTTAGCCACATTAAAAGATAAATAATTATTAGAGGATAAGATCACTTGATTAAATGTATTACCATAAAAGTCAAAATTAAAACCCATATCAATTACTCCCCCAAAGGTGTCATCTGAATAAATATTTGCATCAGTTAAATCCACAGCAAAAGAAGTTGCAGTTAAGGTAACACCAACTTCACCCTGTTGACCATTACATAATACTGTATCTCCCTCAGCTACAACTTGTGCAAAAGAATTTATACATAATAAACAAAAAAAGAAAAATATTATATTCCTCATTCTATGAATTTAAACTTAACAATGCTTTACACAAATATAACAAAATCACCACAGTAGTCATCAATATATGAACGAGAAAAGTTAACTTTGAAAAAAAGTAATTTTGAAAATGTCTTCCAAACAAGATTTAATACGTAATTTTTGCATAATAGCGCACATAGACCACGGTAAGAGTACTCTTGCTGACAGGCTTCTAGAGTTTACAAAAACCATTTCCGAACGGGATTTACAAAATCAACTTCTCGATAATATGGACTTAGAAAGAGAGAGAGGTATTACTATTAAAAGTCATGCTATTCAAATGAATTATAAATTTGAAAATAAAAATTATACTTTAAATTTAATTGATACCCCTGGTCATGTTGATTTTTCGTATGAGGTTTCTAGATCTATTGCCGCGTGCGAAGGGGCACTCTTGATAGTAGATGCTGCTCAAGGTATCGAAGCGCAAACTATTTCAAATTTATACCTTGCCCTTGAAAATGATTTACAAATTATTCCGGTTTTAAATAAAATTGATTTGCCAAATGCAGATAAAGAAGCTACTAAAGATCAAATTATTGATTTACTAGGCTGTAATGCTAACGAAATTATTGGTGCTTCAGGTAAAACTGGACAAGGCATAGAAAGCATCCTTTATGCAATTATCAAGTCAATTCCGCCACCTAATGGAAATACCAAAGGTAATTTACAAGCATTAATTTTTGACTCAGTTTACAATCCTTTTAGGGGGATAGAAGCATATTTTAAAATTGTTTCAGGGAGTATAAAGAAAAATGAAAAAGTGAAATTTTTTGCAACTGGAAAGGAATATATGGCGGATGAAATTGGCACACTAAAACTAGATAAAGAGCCAAAAGACATAATTCAAACAGGAGACGTAGGCTATATTATTTCTGGTATTAAAAATGCACAAGAAGTTAAAGTGGGTGATACAATAACATCTTGTGACGAGCCTTGTCAACAAGCTATTTCGGGTTTTGAAGAAGTTAAGCCGATGGTTTTTTCAGGAATCTACCCTGTCGATACCGATGATTACGAAGAACTTCGCGCATCAATAGAAAAATTACAACTCAATGATGCCTCATTAACATTTGAGCCAGAATCATCAATTGCTTTAGGTTTTGGATTTCGATGTGGATTTCTTGGCATGCTCCATATGGAGATTATTCAAGAAAGATTAGAAAGGGAATTTAATATGACCGTTATTAATACGGTTCCAAATGTTTCATATTATGCTACAACCAAAAAAGGTGAAGAAATACAAATTAACAACCCTTCTGACTTTCCATCACCAGACAAAATAGAATCAGTCACTGAACCATATATAAAGGCACAAATAATTACTAAGAGTAATTTTATAGGTCAAGTTATGAACCTTTGTATCGAAAAAAGAGGTGTGCTTGTTTCTCAAGTTTATTTAACAACAGACAGAATTGAACTATCTTTTGAAATGCCATTAGCAGAAATAGTATTTGACTTTTATGATAAACTAAAAAGTATTTCTAAGGGCTATGCTTCTTTCGATTATCAAGCAGATGGTTATAAAACTACTCAATTGGTCAAACTAGATATTATGCTAAATGGCGACCAGGTTGATGCACTATCATCCCTTTTACATAAAAAACATGCATATCACATTGGCAAAAAAATATGCATCAAATTAAAAGAATTAATCCCAAAACAACAATTTGATGTTGCTATTCAAGGCGCTATAGGTTCAAAAATTATTGCTAGAGAAACTGTAAAAGCTTTAAGGAAAGATGTTACGGCTAAATGTTATGGGGGAGATATTACTAGAAAAAGAAAACTATTAGAAAAGCAAAAAAAGGGGAAAAAGAAAATGAAACAAATTGGAAGTGTAGAAATTCCACAATCTGCATTTCTTGCTGTTTTAAAATTGAATGATTAAAAATATGCTCTTATATTTGTATTATTGTTTAAACTAAATTCTAATTATCATGTCTAAAAAAGTAACAAAAAAACAAACTACTAAAGCAAAGGTTATAAAAAAAACAAAAGTAAAAAAAGCTCCTAGTAAAGAATCAATGGAGTCTGGTTCTCTCAGTATCATGATTCTAGCAATTGTTGGAATTATATTATTAGTATACTTCGGTACTTCGACAGAAGTATCTGTAGATGTAAAAGTTGGTGATAAAAATACAGAAGAGATAATACAAAACAATACAATTACAATTTCAGGTAAAACATATAAATCTTCACTAGAAGCTTACTCAATTTTAAAAGCAATCCCACAAACAAGACTAACTAATGAAGAGACTGGTTTCGTGGAAAGCTACACATTGGAAAGCTATAAATAGGTATTTTCATTTATGGCAGGACACAGTAAATGGGCAAATATAAAACATAGAAAGGGGGCCCAAGATGCAAAAAGAGGTAAAGTATTCACTAAAATTATAAAAGAAATTTCGGTGGCGGTAAAGGAGGGTGGACATGACCCCGACTCTAACCCTAGGCTTAGGGCAGCAATTCAAAATGCTAAAAGTGTCAATATGCCTAAAGAAAATGTACAGAGAGCAATAAAAAAAGCTAGTGGAGATGATGCTGATACATATTTTGAGGCAACCTACGAGGGCTATGCACCTAACGGAATTGCTATATTTATCGAGTGTACCACTGATAACATCAACAGAACTGTTGCCGAAGTAAGATCTGTATTTAATAAGTCTGGGGGGGAACTTGGTAAAAATGGTTCGTTAGAATATCTGTTTGAAAAGAAAGGGGTTTTTTTAATTGACAAAACACAATTCCCTCAAAGTCTAGATGAAGTTGAAATGGAATTAATCGATTATGGTTTAGAAGAATTTGAGGTGGAAAAAAATTTATGTACAATAATATGTCATTTTGATAAATTTGGATTAATCCAAGAAAAATTAACAAGTATGTCTATTGAAGCCCAATCTGCTAATATTCAACGTATAGCAAATGACATAATTACCTTGACAAATGAAGAAAGTATAAAAATACTAAGTATTATAGAAAAGTTTGAAGATTTAGATGATGTGCAGCAGGTTTTTCACAATTTAAAACTTACTAAAGAAATAATTGAAAAATACAACCATGAAGCATAATTCAATCAATGTATTAATATTAGGTTCAGGTGGACGAGAACATGCAATTGCCTGGAAAATTAAAAAAAGTGAACTTTTAGATAAATTATTTGTGGCACCTGGTAATTCTGGCACTTCAAAAATTGCCACTAATATTGATCTTAATATTAACGATTTTAATTGTGTTAAAAATCAAATTATAGAACACCAAATTCATGTACTAGTAGTTGGGCCAGAAGTCCCTTTAGTTAATGGCTTACATAATAGGATTAAACATGATGAAGATACTAAACATGTTATTGTAATAGGCCCCAAAAAAGAAGGAGCAATGCTAGAGGGAAGCAAGTCATTTGCCAAAGAATTTATGCAAAAAAATAATATTCCTACAGCTAAATATAAAAAATTTAAATCGACAAGTATTAAAGATGCTAAATCCTTCTTAAAAACTATGTCATCACCGTATGTAATAAAAGTTGATGGTCTAGCAGCAGGAAAAGGGGTATTTATTTGTGAGCATATAAATGATGCTAATAATGTTTTGGAAGATCTTGCTCGAAATTCAAAGTTTGGTGAAGCGGGAAAAAATATAGTTATTGAAGAATTTTTAAATGGTATAGAGATGTCTGTCTTTATTTTGACAAATGGCAGTTCATACAAAATAATGCCATCAGCCAAAGATTATAAAAGAATCGGAGAAAATGACACTGGCTTAAATACTGGTGGTATGGGAGCAATATCTCCTGTACCTTTTATAAATTCAGATTTGCAGGCAAAAATTGAAAAAAAAATCATTAATCCTACCATTGAGGGGTTAAAGAAAGACGGAATAGACTATATAGGTTTCATATTTTTTGGACTTATTAATGTTGACGGAGAACCATTTGTAATTGAATATAATGCTCGTCTTGGAGACCCCGAAACACAAGCCATTCTACCAAGAATTGATTCAGATTTATTAAAGTTATTCGTTAATATCGAAAACAATAACTCGTTTAAAAGCCTGCCTATAAAAACAAGCCAACTAAGTGCTTGTACCGTAATTTTAAGCTCAGGAGGTTACCCAGAAAAATATAGTAAAGGCCATGCTGTTGATGGGCTTAATAATATCAGTAAATCAATTCCTTTTCACGCTGGATTAAAATTAGAAAACACAACTCATTTAACAAATGGCGGGCGTGTTCTAGCGGTTACTTCTTTACATAAAGAAACTCAAACTGCTATTAAAACATGTTACGCTAGTGTAGGAAAAATCAATTTTAAAAATATGTATTTTAGAAGAGATATTGGTCAAGATATAATTAAATAAATTTTCGTAGTGAAATAAAAAATGCTGCTGTAAATAGAACTACAAGTAAAATATTAAAATAGTTGCCCAGAAAAGGAAGAATTGCAAATGATGATTGAAATAAATCTCCTAACCAATAAAAAAAACTTGTCATTATTAAAACATATTTAATTTAATGTTAAAAATAATAATAATTTAATAATAATAAATTTAAATGTTACAAATAATCTCATTTGTAAGCTTAATTGTATTAAATGCAGTAATACTTAATCAAGTGTTAGTACATCATGCAATGATTAAGAAACCTAACTACCTTAGTATTTTTATTTTTTCATTGTTGGCATTGCCAATAATTCATGTTGAAGACTATTGGATTATTATAATTGCAAACTTTTTACTAGTTTTTACTTTAAATGAATTATTTGAATTATCTAACTCTATGGAACCAAAAAAAAAAATACTTAACTCAGGTTTATTGGTGGGATTAATGTCAATAATTAACTTTTATTTTAGTATATATTATTTGCTCATAAACTCTTGTTTAGTATATTATAAGAAATATAATACTAAAAACTGGATAATTCTAAATATTGGATTTTCCGTGCCTTTTGTAATTTTTTATTCCATCTCTCACTTTACAAATTTAGATTATATTGTTTTAAATACAGATTTAATAAATTCTAACAATCCTCTTAATTATAAGATTTCTTATTCTTTAATGATATTAATAGTAATAGTGGCATTAATAGAATTAGGATTTAACTTCCATAAAAAGAAAATAAAATCAAAACAAGCTTTTATTCTTTTGGGTATTATAACTCTATTAATAATAAGTCAAATTATCATATGGGGCTTTATGGCGTTTGCATATTTATCTATAATACCGATTACAATATGTGTCAATAATTATTTAATCTACACTACACATACACGTTTTCGAACATTTTTAGTAGGTTTGTGGGTAATAATATTTTTATTTGAATTTTTTTATATATGACATTTGGAGTAGTTGTATTTCCGGGATCTAATTGTGATGAAGATGCAATATATGCACTTCAACATGTATTAAAACAGAAAGTGGTAAAACTGTGGCATAAGGACACAAATATACAGGATGTAGACTTTATTATTTTACCAGGAGGGTTTTCGTATGGAGATTATTTAAGATCTGGAGCAATTGCACGATTTTCTCCAATAATGGAAGAGGTTGTAAAGTTTGCTAATAATGGGGGGTTTGTTCTTGGTATCTGTAACGGATTCCAAATATTGTGTGAGGCGAAATTATTGCCAGGCACGTTGTTAAGAAATCATAACCATAGCTTTATTTGTAAAAATGTATTTATAAAACCTCAACACAATCTAACTATTTTTACAGAAAATATAGGAGACAAAGCTATATTTAAAATACCTATAGCACACGCTGAAGGTTGTTATTTTGCCGATGAAAATACTCTACAAGAAATTATTGATAATAAGCAAATTATATTTAAATATTGCGACGAATTAGGTGAAATAAATAAAAGAGCTAATCCTAATGGATCTCTTAAAAATATTGCAGGAATATGTAATAAGAAAAGGAATGTGTTTGGTATGATGCCACATCCCGAAAGAGCTTGTGATTCAAAACTAAATAATGAGGATGGTCAACTGATATTAGAAGGGGCAATTAGTATGTTTAAAAATATGGGGAAGTAACTAACTCATATTATAGCACCGATTAATTATACTTAGTTACCTCCCCACCCCAATACTATCTCTAACCTATACTAAACAATTACCGTGCCAAACTTACTTTAAGCCTAAATACAAATCATTATTCTCAATGTACTGAATAACTATTTGAGGCAATAAATGATGTAATTTTTGAACATTTTTAGAATGATTTGTAATTTCATTCTTCAATGATTGAAATAAATTATTTTTACATGAAAATAATTCTCGAATTTGGGATGATGAAATTTCAACATCTAATCCATCTAAAATAATATGTCGATTTTTTTGAGCAAATTGAACAAAACATATTTCGTCGTTTAAAAATTTAGTAGTACTACGTTGATATATAAAGAATCGATAATTTTTCAATAAATACGCTGACTTATACCACTCACCCTTAATCAAACTAATATAATTATCTAAACCTACTATAATTGAAAATTCATGCTTCTCACCAAACTGAGAATTCAGAAAACTTAATGTGTTAAATGTATAATTTGGATATTCTAATTGGAATTCTATTTTTGATGCAAAAAATTTCGAAAACGACTGTATAGCAAGTTCAACCATTTTAAATCGATGGTGTCTAGATGCAATTATACTATTTTTTTTAAATGGGCTTTGAGGTGTAACAACAAACCAAACCTGATCAAGTAAGTTGGTAGATATTGCATTTTCAACAATTGCCAAATGTCCGTTGTGAATTGGGTCAAAAGTTCCAAATAACAAGCCTACTTTCATTTTATTAAAAAATCTTTTACGTAATTATAAATTTTAGACTGGGCTAATTCTAAATCATCATTAATTACCATACAGTCCATTTCATTGCCAAACTTCATTTCTTCTTGCATTTTGTTAATTCGGTAATTTAAATCTTGTTTAGATTCTGTTTCTCTTTCAATTAGCCTTTTTGTTGCAACTTCAATAGAAGGAGGCTGAATATAAATAGTGAGGGCATTTTTTTTAAAGTATTTTTTAATGCTCAGAGCCCCCTTAACATCAACATCGAATAAAATATTTTTTCCAGATTTAAGAATGAGTTCAGCAGAAGACTTAAGAGTGCCATAAAAATGATTTACATATACCTCTTCCCATTCCAAAAATTCGTCACAATCAATTTTATTTTTGAATTCTAAATTAGATAAAAATAAATAATCTTTTCCATGAACTTCGGATGGTCTTTGAGCGCGGCTGCATGCTGATATCGAAAATTCTAAATTAAATTCTTTTCTGTTCAAAAGATAATTAACCAAAGTGGTCTTTCCCGAACCACTAACACCTGAAACTATAATAATCTTACTTGGCAATAACACTATAAAATATTTTGTAATTGTTCTTTTGTTTTCTCTATATATTCCTTCATCTCGACAACATACTTTTGAACATCAAAATTGTTAGCTTTAGATCCAATGGTATTTATTTCACGTAAAATTTCTTGCGCTAAAAAAGATAATTTTCTTCCAGAATGTTTTTCCTTAAGTGTGTCAAAAAAAAAGTCACAATGACTCCCAAGCCTAACCTTCTCCTCAGTTATATCATACTTTTCAAAATAATAAATCATTTCTTGCTCTAATCTTGAAGTATCATAATTTACAGTGCCTTGAATTGATTTCAGCTTTTTTAATAATTTATCTTTTTTGTATTGTATTCTTTTCTTTTCTAAAAGGGTTAATTTTTTGGTTATATTCTTGATGTTCTTAATGTATAATTTTATTTCTCTTGTTAATTTTAAGCCCTCCTTTTTTCTATAATTAACTAAATCTAATATTGAGACATCTACATAATGCAATAATTTCTTTTTTAAATCAGTTGTTAATTTAAAAGAGCTGGCACTAAAAATATCAGGTAAAGAAACAGCTGCATTTAGAATTTGACCAGAGTCAGAATCTGGAGATACTTCTTTTAACATTTTGATATGTCGCCGCAATTTTTTTAAATCTAAGGTCAACTTTTTATCATTCGTTAGTTCTATAATTCTAAAATCAATTTTACCACGCAGTAATAATTTATCAATTGACTTCTTTATTGCAGGTTCTAAATCAAATAAATAGCGGGGTGCTTTAATACTAATATCTAAACCTTTTGTACTGTTCAAAGATTTTATAATTATTGAAAATTTTAAATTATCAATTTTAAAATCTTTTTTTGTGTAACCCGTCATTGAGAACATTATAGTTAATATTTTTTAATATAAAACACAATATACAAAAACTACATCTCAAATGACTCTTCTATTAATTACAAAATATACACCTATAAATATAAAAGTAGCTGCAAGTATTTTAATAGTAGACAATGTGTCTTTACCAAAAGCAATTGATAATAGTGTAGCTAATAAAGGCTGCAAGTATATATAAAATGCTACGGTTGATGCTCTTAAATTACTAATTGCATATATATTTAAAAAATAGGCACCACATGTAGTAAATAATACTACAAAAATAATTTTTAAAATTATATCCAATGGAACTATAGTTGAAGATAATAATGATAATTCCGACCAACCTATTGGGAAAATAAAAACCAAACCAATTAAAAAAATTGTTTTTAAAACAGTAACGGGATGATATTTCAACATCATTTTTTTTATTAAAATAAGATACAAAGCATATGAGCTAGCATTTAAAAAGACTAAAAAATCTCCTAAACTATTAATACTTAAAGATACTCCATTCGAAATTAGTAACCCAGCCCCTATCAAACCTAAAGAAACTCCTAAAAACCTTTTAAAAGATCGCTCTTCATTAGACAATATACAGGATATAATATATACTATTAATGGGGTAGTAATCATAATTAAAGAGGCATTAATAGGGCTTGTAATGCTCAAGCCCTTAAAAAAACATAACATATTAATGACTACACCAAAAAGAGCACACATGACCAAATAACCTAAATCCTTTTTCTGTATTTTTTCCTTAACAAGGAAATAGTGAATTAATGAAAACACTAAACAAGCGCCTAATACACGTAGTAAAATAAAACCATAGGGTCCAAGATAATGAGGCATAACATCTTTAGCAAAAATATAGTTGATAGCATATATACTATTTGCTAAAAACAATGCAAGATGAGAAAATATAATTTTAGTCATTTTAATATTTAAATGAATGTTTGTTTTTTCTTAATTTGGAACAAAAATAATTTATTTATGAAATTTGGAACCAAAGTTATCCACTCAGGACTAGAAACAGACCCATCTACAGGCGCAATTATTACCCCAATATATCAAACATCTACATATGTGCAAAAATCACCTGGTGAAAATATGGGATTTGAATACTCAAGAACAAAAAATCCAACTAGAAGTGCATTAGAAAAAAGTATTGCATCTATTGAAAATGGTAATTTTTCTATTTGCTACTCAAGTGGAATGGGAGCTGCAGATGCGATAATTAAATTACTAAAACCCGGAGACAAAGTTATCTCAAATAATGATATCTATGGCGGTACATATCGCATGTTTGAACAAGTATTTAAAAATTTTGGCATTGAATTTTTTTATACTGATTTAACTAATTTGGAGTCATTACCGAGTCTAATTTGCAGTAAAACAAAAATGATCTGGATCGAAACACCATCCAATCCTTTAATGAATATTATCGATATTAATAAAATATATCAATTAATTGATAAGAGATCTGATATTATTTTAGTTGCTGATAATACATTTGCCACGCCTGCATTACAAAATCCTCTGGATTTAGGTGCAGATATTGTTCTACATTCAGCAACAAAATACATAGGTGGTCATTCTGATATTATTTTGGGCGCACTAATTACAAATAATCATAAATTATATGAAAAACTATTCTTAATAACTAAAAGCTGTGGAGCTGTTCCAGGCCCCATGGACTGCTTTCTTGCATTAAGAGGAATTAAAACATTAGAAATAAGAATGGAAAGACATTGTGAAAACGCAAAAAAAATATTTGAATTTTTATCAAGTCGAGATGAAGTTCAGAATATTTACTGGCCAGGAAATCACGAACATAAAAATCATATTATTGCTAAAAAACAAATGAAAGACTTTGGGGGAATGTTGTCTTTTAATTTAAAAAATAATTCATTTGAAAATGCAAAAAAAATTATTTCATCAACTAAACTATTTAAGCTAGCCGAATCCCTTGGAGGTGTAGAATCCTTAATCTCGCATCCAGCATCTATGACTCATGCAAGTATTCCAAAGTCTGAAAGAGAAAAAAATAATTTATCTGAATCGTTAATTAGAGTTAGTATTGGAATTGAAAATAATGAAGACCTTATAAAAGACCTGAAAAATGCATTATTAGCTATCGAATAGTATTTAAAAGAAAATTGATCATTTTATAATTTAAATGGGCATGAAATAGTTAAAAAAATTACGGTAGTCATCTTATTATCAGACTTTTACACGCACCGATATTCAATAAACAATTTAATGTTAATAAAAACAATAAATATTGAGTAATAATTACAGTATTAACTGATTTAAATTAAGAAAAAAAAGTTTATATATTAAAAGTTTACCATAATGCATAAATTTTAAAAATAATTTGGAAATCAAATACAATGATACTTAAATTTGGCCTTGTAATAACTAAAAAATATTTTGTTATGAATAATGCATTTAAAAGTTTAGGTGATTTTATATCTGGACTAACAGGACTTGTAATGTCTTTAATCGGATTAGGTATTGTTGTACAAATAGCTGGATTTGAATTTGTTGATGTTATTGGATCAATTACTGGATGGGTTGGTGAGTTTGCGAATGGTGGATTTGTTGGTTTAGTAGCATTACTTATTGTAATTGCTTTAGCTAAAAAATAATTGCCTATTTAAGTAGAAAAAGCCCGCTTAACTAAAGTGGGCTTTTTTTTATTTTAAAATAATATATTAAGTTTAAGTTCATTTTACTTTTAATCTCATGAAAAAAATTCTTGAAAGAATTCAAACAATAATTAAAACTGGCATCGAAATTGCAGTGCCCGTTTTGTGTTTAGGGGTGGTAGTCCAATTAATTATTGGAGAGCCATTATTTGGCTGGAACGTAGTTGGTAATATATCTAAAGCTATTGGACAATTTGGACAAACTAACTTTATTGGTATTGCTTCATTATTAGTTTTATACTCGTATATTAATAAATAATAAAACTCAACCCTCTTTATTTTAGAAATTAATGTGCATCTAACCAGTTTGCGCCAAATCCAATATCTACTTTTAGTGGCACCTTTGTGTTATATATATTCTCCATTGCGTGTCTTACTGTATTTTGGATTATTTCTTTTTCTGAATTATGTACATCAAAAACTAATTCGTCATGAACTTGTAATATCAATTTTGATTTAAAGGAATTAGCTCTAAATTCATTATGTATGTTAATCATGGCTAGCTTGATTAAATCAGCTGCCGAACCCTGCACTGGCATATTTACTGCATTGCGTTCATCATGTCCACGAATAAATGAATTTCTAGAGTTTATATTTCTCAAGTACCGTTTTCTTCCCAAGATAGTTTGCACATAACCATTTTCTTTAGCAAAATAAATTTGGTCATCAATATATTTTTTAAGCATTGGATATGTCTCAAAATATATTTTTATAAGTTCTGACGCCTCTTTTCGGTTTAATGTGCTTTGTTCACTTAAACCAAAAGCAGATACGCCATAAATAATACCAAAATTTACAACTTTAGCATTTGATCTCATTTCCGAAGTAACCTTATCTAAATCTACCTTAAACACTTTTGATGCCGTAGATTTATGTATGTCTTCTTCCTTCAGAAATGCTTTAATCATAGTCTCTTCCTTACTAAGCTCAGCTATTAATCTTAATTCTATTTGTGAATAATCAGCTGCCATTAATATGTGGTTTTTATCAGAAGCAATAAATGCTCGTCTAACATCTTTTCCAGATTTTTTCCTAATAGGAATATTTTGTAAGTTGGGAGAACTTGAACTTAATCTTCCTGTATTTGTTACAGTTTGATTAAATGTTGTGTGAATCTTTTTGTCACCTTTCTCAATCAAAGAAGGAAGTGCATTCACATAAGTAGATAAAAGTTTTTGATAGGTCCTATATAATAAAATCTTTTCAATAATTGGATGAGTATTTTTTAATTTAACTAACTCGTTTTCATTAGTTGAAAATTGACCAGATTTAGTTTTTTTTGGCTTTTCAGATAATTTCATCTTTTGAAATAAAACTTCACCCAATTGTTTAGGGGAAGCAATATTAAAATTTTGATTAGCTAACTTATGGATCTGGTCAGTCAACAAAGTAATTTGCTGAGTTAATTTATTAGAATAATTATTGAGTGCAACTGTATCAATACGCACACCATTAAACTCCATTTGTAACAAAACCTTGACAAGTGGCTTTTCAACATCCTTAAAAAGCGGTGTTAAATCATTTTTTTCTAATGTAATTAATTGTTTTTTATAAAGTTCTATTAAAATAAGCGATGTCTCGATTAAATAGTATTTAACCCCCTCCTCACTATTCATATCGATTGAATCTAAATGTAAAGAATCTAAATTATTACGATGTGCTATATTGCTGAGAGAACGATTGTTTTCAGGATTAATAAGATAGTCTGCAATAGTTACATCAAAAAAGTTATCGCAAAAATTAATCTTATATTGAGCTAAGAGTTTAAATACATTCTTTGAATCAAAATATATTTTCATGATATTTTTAGAGACAAATAACGGCTCTAGAGTTAATAAACAAATCTTAACAATCAAGGTTTTAGTGAAAAAAATATAATAATGATTTGTATTACTAAAAATGGAAAGGCCTGATATATTATTATCTGCATTATATAATGAAATCCCTATACTAGATTCTAATTCTAGATTTTTAACAGCATCTTTTATTTCTTGATAGCTGTCAAGTTGAATAGCACTATCCGATGATTGACTTGTTGGCTTATTATCACTAGAAAATAGACTTAACTGTCTTGATGCTGAATCAATATCAATGGTGGGCTCTGAACTATTGTAAGAAAATACTTTTCTTATTCTTTCATTAAGTCTCCTAAATTCTAATTCTTTAAAGATAGCATTTAATTGATCCCAGTTAGGTTCTATAATTTTTAAATCTTTCGAATCTAACTGAATCGGGACATCTATAACGATTTTTGCTAATTGCTTAGAAAGTATAGCATTTGAATGTGAATTAATTATTTTTTCTTTTAGTTTTCCCTCTAAATTTTCGATTGATTTATATACTTCTTCTAAAGAACCATATTTTTTAAGCAATTTTGATGCAGTTTTAGGCCCAACACCAGCAATCCCAGGAATATTGTCGACTGCATCTCCGACCATTCCTAAATAATCTACTACTTGATGAACATAATCAATTCCGAATTTTTCACAAACTGTTTTAACATTCCAAATTTGATGTTTACTTCCTCGGTTACCTGGACGATACATGAAAATACTGTCTGACACAAGTTGTGCAAAATCCTTGTCAGGAGTAACCATATAGGTTAAGAACTCTTGATTAGAAGCTTGCTTTGCAAGAGTTCCAATAACATCATCCGCTTCAAATCCATCTACAAATAATATGGGGATATTTAGAGCTGTAAGAATATTTTTAATATAAGGGATAGCTCCTGATATCCCTTCGGGCATTGCATCTCGATTTGCTTTATATTCGACGTATTGAATATGTCTATGTGTTTTTTGGGGAGTATCAAAAACTACGCCTAAATGAGTTAAATCTTCATTTGACAACAATTCGGTAATTGAATTAACAAATCCATAAATTGCTGAAGTTTCAAATCCATCTGAATTGAATCGTGGGTTTTTAGAAAATGCAAAATATGATCTATAAATCATTGCATATGCATCAATTAAAAATAACTTTTTCATATTTTTTGTGATATTTACAAATAATAATTGATTTGTAAATGTAAACATTTAAATAAAATTTAATTATTTTAAATATTATGTATTTCAAAGAATTAAGGTCATGGATGCACACCTGTATCCCAAATACATCTATTGTTGTATTTAGAATTACATTTTCAATTATACTTTTAATACAAACATTTTATTTTTTTTATAATGATTTTATTTCTGAAAATATTATTAAGCCATTTGTTTTATTTCCGTTTATAGAAGGTATATACCCCCAAAACAAAACATCACTATTAATAATCGCATCCTTTATGTTAATTGCAAATATTGGGATGATTATAAATCGTACAGCGAGATTTTCTTCATTAATTTTTTGTATTTGTTTCACTTACTTTTGGCTATTAGACAAGGGGTATTTTAATAATCACTATTACTTTATATCAATAATTTGTTTTTTACTTTTTTTAATAAATACAAAAAGTTCACTTAAAAAGAATATTCTAGTACCTCGAATATCTCTTTTATCTCTGCAATTAATGATTTTTATTGTATACTTTATTTCTGGTATAAATAAATTAAACCCCTATTGGCTTTTTGACTTGCAACCTATAACACACATTTTAGAAGTAAAACATGAATTAACTAAGAACCCAATTTTTATTCAAAAATGGTTAGCAATTGCAATGAGCTATTCTGCTTTATTGTTTGATTTATTTATTGGACTCCTATTACTTGGAAAAAAAACTAGAAGCTTTGGATTTATATTAGTTATCTCCTTTAATATTATTAATTTTTATCTATTTCGTGATGTTGGAGAAATTGGATTATTCCCATTTTTTATGATTTCTACATTAGTCCTATTTATTAATCCCAGGAAAATTCAAAAGATTTTAAAATTAGAAGACCAAAAAGAATACGTGATCCGAAATAATCAAGTAATAAATAAATTAATTCTAGTGTTTTTAATAATTCATATACTTCTTCCTTTTAGACATATATTTTTCAATGGTCATGTTGATTATAATGGTATTGGGCAAAGATTTTCATGGAGAATGAAAATAATGTATAAAGAGTCGGTTATTGAGTACTTTATTATTGATAAAGTATCACAAAAAAAATATTCTGTTGATATTTCAAAAATGCTAACCCCCATGCAATACAACAATCTCAAATACTATCCCGATTTAATTATCCCTTTATCCAAAAAAATTAAGTCAGAAGCGATAGAAAAATTTAATATCCAACATCCTAAAATAACTTGTAATTATAAAACATCATTTATGGGTAGAGAGGCACAATTGTTATTTTCACCAGAAATTGATTTAAGTAAAATATCCACTAAGAAATGGGTAAATCAATGGATATGGGAATTAAATTAATCTTCATGATAAAGTACTTCCAGAACAGTCTGTCCGACTGCATTTAAAGTAGCTTTATCTATATTACTCATGTCATCAGAATGCTTGTGATGATGTTTATTAAAACGATTATGTGTGTTAGCGTCATACTCAACAATATTGATTGTTGGAATATGTATCAGATTATTAATATATAAGTGATCATCAATAATTGGTGGTGTTTTTTCGGAAATAAAAAAATTTGAATAACCATTTTTAGATGCTGTGCTCCAGACCTTTTCTACAATACGTGATGCAAATTTTATAGATACTCCCTCTTTGGTAAATCTCGCATTCTCACCTCCTACCATATCTAATAAGATGCCATAATCAGCAAAGTAATTTGCAACATGTGGATTATTTGACCAATACTGTGACCCTAGACACCATGAATGAGGCTTTGAATTTATAGTACCGCTAGGTTCACCTTGATCCTCAACGTCAAAAAAGATTATATCAACACCAATATCTATGGGTTTTATTTGAATTTGTCTCGCAATTTCTAATAAAACACCTACCCCACTGCCACCGTCATTAGCGCCTAAAATTGGATTATTAATATTAATAGAATCGTTATCAGCTATATATCTACTGTCCCAATGTGCACATAATAAAATTCTTGTATATGCATCATTATTAAATGATGCAATAATATTCTTCATGCTCATTCTATGTCCATCAAAACGTTCAACAACATCTGATTGGATAATTACTTCTGCACCATACTCTGACAATTTATTTTTTAAATAAATAGCACAATTTAAATGAGCCTGAGAGTTTGGAACTCGGGGTCCAAAATTAACTTGAGCTTCAATAAAAGAATAAGCTGAATCTGCATTAAATTTTGGAACTATTATTTCAGCTGTTTCAATATCTAGTTTTAATGATTTTACCTCATTATTTTTACATGAAAAAAATAGAAAAACTAAAATACTAACTAATATGTTTCCAGGTCGCACCATCTTTTGTGTCTTTTATTTCAATATTTAAACTATTTAAACCATCTCTAATTTTATCAGCAGTCTCCCAGTCCTTATTTTTTTTTGAATTGTTTCTAATGTCTAAAATCAAAGACATGACATCACTTATGTCAGAAGAATTACTTTTATCCTCTATACTAGAAAGACCGAAAATATCTACTACATATTTATTAAATAATTTTTTTAACTCTTCAATATTATCACCAGATAAATGATTACTACCTTCTTTAGTAGAGTTAATAATTTTTACTGCGTCAAATAGATGCGATAAAACAATAGGAGTATTTAAATCATCATTAATAGCTTCATCACACTTAGAAGTAAATAAAGATACATCTAGATTTGAAGATTTATGAGGTTGAATCTCGTTTAACGTATTTATACCATTAAATAATCTAATTAGTCCTTTCTCAGCTGCTTTAAGGGCAGAGTTGGAAAAATCTATCGTGCTTCTATAATGAGCTTGTAAAAGAAAAAATCTAATGACCATTGGATGATAGGCTTGTTCGAGTTTATCATGAGATCCTTCAAAAAACTCGTTTAATGTTATAAAGTTTCCTAATGACTTCCCCATTTTCTGACCCCCAATAGTTATCATATTATTGTGCATCCAATAATTAGCACCTTTATTATTATTAGCAGCACAACATTGAGCTATTTCAGCCTCATGGTGAGGAAATACTAAATCCATACCTCCACCATGTATATCAAACTCTTCTCCCAAATACTTACAGCTCATTGCAGAACATTCTAAGTGCCAACCTGGAAATCCGTCACCCCATGGAGATGGCCACCTCATAATATGCTCTGGGGACGCATTTTTCCATAAAGCAAAATCAACTGAGTTTTTTTTATCCGATTGACCTGCTAAATCTCTTGTGTTATCCATCAAGTCTTCGATTTTTCTTCTTGAAAGAGATCCATATTTATTAGACTTGTTATACTTGACAACATCAAAATAGACTGAACCATTAACCACATAACCAAAACCATTAATAATAATTTTTTTAATCATTTCTATTTGTTCAATAATATGTCCTGATGCCAACGGTTCAATACTTGGGGATTGTACATTTAATTTGTCCATTGACTCATGATATTTTTTTGTATAAAAATGAGCCACTTCCATTGGTTCAAGTTGTAAAGCTTTTGCTGTTTCTCCGATTTTATCCCCACCTTCATCAGCATCATTTACTAAATGACCAACATCGGTTATATTTCTGACATATCTGACTTTGTATTTTAAATGCTTAAAATATCTAAACAAAATATCAAATGTTATTGCCGGTCTAGCGTGACCTAGGTGTCCCTCACCATAAACAGTAGGTCCGCATACATACATTGTAACTACGCCAGGTCTAATTGACTTAAAAACCTCCTTTTTTGCTGATAATGTATTATATATTTTAAAATCTTGCATTTAACTTATTATTTCTTGTATCTTTTTTTCAAATTTAATATAATATCATTAACCATTTGCGATAAATTAAAATTTGGTTTCCAACCCCAATCTTTTCTTGCATAATCATCATTAATTGATTGAGGCCACCCTTTTGCCAAATCGTCTCTATAATCAGGTTCATATTTTACTGTAAAATCTTTAAAGTACTTTTTTATCTCATGTTCTATCTCCTTAGGGCTAAAATATAACGATGATAAATTATATGATGTTCGTATTTTTATTGAGTTTAAAGGAGCATCCATAATACTAATTGTTGCATTAATGGCGTCATCCATATACATCATTGGTAATGTTCTATTCTCAGATAAGAAACATGTGTAATTTCTATTTTTGATTGCTTCATGAAATATATCTACTGCATAATCTGTGGTACCTCCTCCAGGCATTGACTCCCATCCTATCAAGCCTGGATACCTTAGACTACGCACATCAATTCCAAACTTACTATAATAATAATTACATAAATTTTCACCTGCCAATTTACTTACACCGTAAATAGTGGTTGGCTCTGTAATTGCGTACTGATCTACATTATTTTTTGGAGAAGAAGGTCCAAACACTGCAATTGAACTGGGCCAAAAAATTTTCTTAATTTTTTTATCCTTTGCAAAATTTAAAATATGACGTAAACCATTTATATTTAAATCCCATGCCTTATCAATATTCTCCTCACCTTTTGCAGATAAATAAGCTGCTAATAAATAGACCTCAGCAATATTATGCTTATTAATAATTAACTCTAATTTTTCTTTATCTAAAACACTACAAAGTTCGAAAATAAATTTGTGTGACTTCCGAGGAGGATTTAAATCACTACCTATTACATTTTCGTAACCGTATTTTTTACATAACCTATTAATTAAAACAGTACCAATTTGACCATTTGAACCAATAACTAAAATCTTTTTTTTTAACGACATAAACATGAATATAGTAACAAATATATAATCTATTAATTATCTTTGATTTAAGATGAGAAAAAAAAATACAATTTTACATAATAAGTTTGGAAGGGAGGATTTAGAAAAACAATTATCTCAAGAAGAGTTTAAAAGAACAACCCTTTCTTTTTACAAATATGTTAAAATAGAAGACCCTATATCCTTAAGAAAAGAATTGTTTATAAAATGGAATGAATTAAAAGTAAAAGGAAGAATATATATTGCCATGGAAGGTATAAATGCTCAATTATCATGTCCTAGTCCAAATTGGGATCAGTTTGTGAACTCTGTAAAATCAGTTAAGGGTTTTGAAAATATCCCATTTAAAATTGCATTGGAAGAAAATAAAATATCCTTTTTAAAATTAGTAATTAAAATAAAAAAACAAATCGTAGCTGATGGATTAAATGCAAATGAATATGACGTCACTAATGTAGGGTCTCATCTTTGTGCAAAAGAATGGAATGAATGTATTAACAATGGAGCAATTGTTGTAGATGTTAGAAATCATTATGAAAGCAGAATTGGTCATTTTAAGGACGCTATAAAACCTGATGTAGATACATTTAGAGAAGAATTACCATTAATAAAAGAGAAACTGAAAAATCGAAAAGAAGAGAAAATTTTATTGTATTGTACAGGGGGAATTAGATGTGAAAAAACCAGTTCCTACTTAAAGCACCATGGCTTCAAAGATGTCAATCAGCTTCATGGCGGAATAATTGATTATGCAAAGCAAATAAAAGAACACAATCTAGAAAATAAATTTATTGGTAAAAATTTTGTATTTGACGATCGGTTAGGAGAAAAAATATCAAATGATATAATTGGAACATGTGATCAATGTGGGGGGCCATGCGACGACTATACAAACTGCAATTATGTAGATTGCAATTTACTATTTATACAATGTAAAAAATGTCAAACAAAATATGAGGGTTGTTGCAACAGTGAGTGTAAAAAAATGTCTAAACTACCGAAGATTGAACAAAAGAAATTAAGAAAAGTGAGAAAAAGACCATCATTGAATTCATTTAAAAAAAGTATTAGACCAAAAGAAAATATTACTGAAAGAAACATAAACAATTGATAATAAGTATATTTACAATATAATTATTAAACTATGCCTTTTTATCATAAACTTGGTGATATACCAAATAAAAGACACACTGTATTTAAATCAGAATCTGGGAAGCACCGATACGAGGAACTATTCGGAACAATTGGTTTTGTCGGAATGTCTTCACTTGTATACCACGCACAAAGACCAACACAAGTAAAAGAAATTCTAAAAAAAGAAAATATGCAACCCGAAGTTGCAGTAGAAAATAATATAAAATCAAGACTATTAAAAGGTTTTGATTTACCCAAAGCTAAGAATTATCTAGAAAGTCGGACACCAATTCTTATTAATAAGGACTGTCATATTTCACTAGCAGCTCCTAGTGAATCTATGACAGATTGTTTTTATAAAAATACTGATGCAGATGAATTAATTTTCATTCATAAAGGCTCTGGAGTATTAAAAACAATGCTTGGTAATTTAGATTTTTCATATGGAGATTACCTTTTAATTCCAAGAGGTATTATTTATCAAATTAAATTTAATAATGAAGAGAATCGATTATTTATAGTTGAATCTTTTCATCCTATGTACACTCCTAAAAGATACCGTAATCACTTTGGACAATTATTAGAACATTCTCCATATTGTGAAAGAGATATTAGAAGGCCAAAGGATTTAATTACTAAAGATGAAAAAGGAGATTTTTTAATGATGATAAAAAAAGAAGGTATGATGCACCACGTAATATATGGTTCTCATCCTTTTGATGTTGTTGGGTGGGATGGATATAACTATCCGTATGCTTTTTCAATTCATGACTTTGAGCCAATTACTGGAAGAGTTCATCAACCGCCACCAGTACATCAAACATTTGAAACTGATGCTTTTGTTGTTTGTTCTTTCTGTCCAAGGCTATATGATTATCACCCAAAATCAATACCTGCCCCATATAATCACAGCAATATAGACTCTGATGAAGTCCTTTATTATGTAGATGGTGACTTTATGAGCAGAAATCATGTTGAAAAAGGATATATTAGTTTGCATCCTGCTGGTATTCCTCATGGCCCTCATCCCGGAGCAATGGAACGTAGTATAGGACAAAAAGAAACACAAGAATTAGCAGTGATGGTAGATACTTTTAAGCCTCTGAAATTAACCAAGGCTGCAATGAGTCTAGATGATGGAAAATACTATAAATCCTGGATAGAAAATGACTGAAAAATTAAAAAAAATATTTCCTAAAGCACAGGATTTTCTTCCAATTAAAGGAACTGACTATGTTGAATTTTATGTGGGTAACGCTAAGCAAGCTGCGCACTTTTATAAAACTGCATTTGGCTTTCAATCATTAGCATATTCGGGTTTAGAAACTGGTGACTCTACTAAAACTTCATATGTCTTATTTCAAGATAAAATAAGAATTGTATTAACTACTCCAATGTCTGGCAACACCGAAATTGAAGATCATATTACAAAACATGGAGATGGTGTCAAAGTTATCGCGCTTTGGGTAGACGATGCCACAAAAGCTTGGGAAGAAACTACTAAAAGAGGAGCTAAATCATACATGAAGCCAAATCAAAAAGAAGACAAAAACGGCTTAGTAATACGGTCTGGAATTCATACTTACGGAGATACCGTTCATATTTTTGTAGAAAGAACAAAATATAATGGAATTTTTCTTCCTGGATTTGAAAAATGGGAATCATCATATAAACCAGAACCAATTGGATTAAAATATATTGATCATATGGTAGGAAATGTCGGCTGGAATGAAATGAACATTTGGGAAAATTTTTACCGTGATATTATGGGATTTGCAAATCTTATAACTTTTGATGATAAAGATATTTCAACTAAATATACCGCCTTAATGAGTAAGGTTATGACAAATGGTAATGGTCGAATCAAGTTCCCAATTAATGAGCCTGCAAAAGGCGAAAAAAAATCACAAATTGAGGAATATCTAGAGTTCTACAACGGTCCAGGTTGTCAACATATTGCAATTGCTACTGATGATATTATCCATACTGTAAGTGAAATGAATAAAAGAGGTGTCGAGTTTCTACATGTTCCTAAAAATTACTACGATACTGTATTAAATCGCGTTGGCAAAATTGATGAAAAAATATCAAAACTTAGGGATTTAAGTATATTAGTTGACCGTGATGAGGAAGGATATTTACTACAAATCTTTACTAAGCCTGTTGAAGATCGTCCTACTTTATTCTTTGAAATTATCCAAAGAAAGGGTGCGCAGTCTTTTGGAAAAGGTAATTTTAAAGCATTATTTGAAGCAATAGAAAATGAACAAAAAAAACGAGGAACCTTAACTTAAATTTTCATGGACCCATACATTCTTATTATTTCATTATCCTCTATAATCATTATTTCACATTTTTTGAATATCTATTCTGAGAATACAGGTGTCCCTTCTGTTCTAATTCTAATTTTGTTTGGAGCGATTTTACAACTTGACACACAAATAGTAGGATTTCAAATTCTTGATGATACAACACGTAAACCGCTTCTTAAAGTCCTTGGGGTTGCAGGTTTAATTCTAATTTTATTAGAGGCCGCTTTAGATTTGAAAATTAATAAAAATATGATTGTTTCCTCTCTAAGAGCATTTTTTGTCGGTTTATTTGGCTTACTGTGCACTTCATTTGCAATTGCATATATTTTACAAGTTTTTGTTAGCGATTTAGATCTTCTACATGCACTATTATATTCCGTGCCATTGTCAATCATTAGTAGCGCTATAATTATACCTAGTATTCAAAGTTTAGATGAAAGCAAAAGATCGTTTTTAATATATGAAAGTACGTTTTCAGATGTCCTAGGTTTACTAATGTTTCAAGTAATACTTGGTTCATTAGCAACAGGCGCAGTTAAAAAATCTTCTGAAATTGTAGGAAATATTGGACTATCTATATTAATCTCAATCATAATTAGTATTGTTTTAATTTACCTTTTTCAAAAAATAAAAGGTCATACAAAATTGTTTTTTCTTTTTTCAATCCTCCTTTTACTATACGCCTTAGGTGAAATGTTACACCTTTCATCATTATTAATTGTACTAATATTTGGAATCATTTTAAATAACTACCAGTTAGTTTTTGTTGGATTTTTATCTAATTTAATTGACGATGAAAAAGTAACATCTATCCAAAATTATTTTAAAATAATTATCATGGAGAGCGCATTTGTTGTTCGTACGTTCTTTTTTATCTTATTTGGATATTATGTCTCATTAAGTTCATTATTAAATTTTGAAGTAATAATCATTAGCCTCGTTCTTTTGGCAGCAATATATTTTATCCGATTTGTTTTAATTTTCCCGACGATGGGTGGTAGGTCGTGGCCAGAATTATTTTTATCTCCTAGAGGATTAATTACCATTCTACTTTTCTTTTCGATCCCGGAAGAATACGTTGTAAATACAGTGTTTCACACTGAAATTATTCCTGGAATACTCTTGTTTATTATACTGGGAAGTGCATTAGCAATGAGTAATGCACTCATTGGAGTTAAAAAATTAGAATTTGAGAAAAAATTAGCTGAGATTGAAGATGAAAGCAAAGATGCTGAACTTGACAATATTGATCCCGAAACAGACATGCTAAATGATGATTATATTGGTTCTGATATCAAAGAAAGTGAAACAAACGACCTTTTAGAAGAAGAGCAAAATAATGAGACTGACAGTAACGATCTCCAGAGTTTATAGAAAAATCTAAAGTTGAAACCTTAGTAAATATATAAGTATTACAATAAATAATGAGGGCAACATATTTATTGGGTTAATATGTTTATAGCCTAAAATCTGCAATCCTAATGCAATTATTATTACCCCACCGACTGAGCTAAAATAATCTACTAATAATAATGGGAAAAAATCTTTATAATAAAAAACTAAGATAGTAATCCCACCTTGAAAAGCTATCATTGGAATAACGGAAAACAGCACTCCTACTCCTAACGTAGAAGCTAAAATAATTGAGCTTATACCATCCATTATGCTTTTTGTATATAGAATAGTTGGAGATTTTCCAAGGCCTTCGTCAATGGCTCCAACAATAGTCATAGATCCGACGCAAAACAAGAAAAAAGCAGTTATAATACCCTCAGAAAAAGTGTCTGATCGTAGATTTAGTTTATTTTTTAGTTTGTTTGTAAAATATGAAATTTTATCTGAAAAATTACCCCACTCACCTAACAAGGTGCCTAATACAATCGATAAAAGCATAACAATAAAATCTATGTTTTTTAACGACATATTTAAGCCTAATACAACAGTAAAAAGGCCTATAATAAAAAAAACTTTTTTATTTAATTCTGGATTAATATATCTTTTTAAAAATAAACCTATTGATCCACCCAAAATTACAGTCAGAACATTAAATAATGTACCTAGTGGTATCATGTTTTTTTCTGATTAAGATTGATTCCTAGCTCATCTAACTGATTTGAGTCAATGTTTGATGGTGCATTTAACATCACATCTCTTCCTGAATTATTTTTTGGAAATGCGATAAAGTCCTTAATACTATCTGAACCAGATATAACAGCACATATTCTATCCAAACCAAATGCAATACCTCCGTGAGGCGGAGCACCATATTCAAAAGCTTCCATTAAAAAACCAAACTTATCTTTTGCTTCGTCATTACTAAAGCCTAATAAGTTAAAAACTTTTTTTTGCAAGTCTTTGTCGTGTATTCTTATTGATCCACCACCTATTTCTGTGCCATTTAAGGCCATATCATAAGCATTTGCACGAACTAATTGAGGATCTGATTCAAGTAAATCTATATCTTCTTGATTTGGTGATGTAAATGGATGATGCATAGAATGATATTGTCCTGATGTTGAATCAAACTCAAACAATGGGAAATCTGTAACCCAAACAGGGGCAAACTTATTTGGGTCACGAAGACTTAAACGATTTGCTACTTCTAATCTTAGATTACTAATTGCATTTATTGTGCTTTGTTTTTCTCCGGCAATGATTAAGAGTAAATCTCCGTAATTAGCCTCACTCTTTTCCTTCCATTGTTCTAAGTGAATTTTACTAAAAAATTTGTCTACTGAAGATTTGTAATCTGCACTACCATTAAACTTACAATAAATCAAACCTGAAGCACCTATTTGTGGTCTTTTTATCCATTCTGTTAATGAATCTATTTGTTTTCTTGACAACTCAGCCCCTCCCTTAACAACAATTCCTAAAATAGATTCTGCATTATCAAAGACTTTAAAGCCTTGACCTTTGCATACAGTACTTAAATCTTTGATTCGCATATCAAACCTGAGGTCAGGTTTGTCAGTGCCATAATCCTTAATAGCTTGATCATAAGTCATTCTTGGTATTTTATTAATTTTAACCCCCTTGACTTTAAAGAGAATCTCTTTTATAAAATCTTCAAAGATATGTAAGATATCTTCAGTATCAACAAATGCCATCTCACAGTCAATTTGTGTAAATTCAGGTTGTCTATCGGCCCTAAAATCTTCATCACGAAAACATTTCACAATTTGATAATATTTGTCATATCCGGAGACCATTAATAATTGTTTAAATGTTTGGGGTGACTGTGGCAAAGCGTAAAATTCACCTAAATTAAGTCTTGAGGGAACAACAAAATCTCTTGCTCCTTCAGGTGTAGATTTAATTAACACAGGAGTTTCAATTTCTAGAAAACCATTGGTTTTTAGAAAGTTTCTAGTGAAGAAAGTCACATCTGATCTCATAATTAAATTTTTTTGAATTGGCCTTCTTCTGAGATCTAAATATCTATATTCCATTCTTAACTCGTCACCTCCGTCAGTTTGATCCTCAATTGTAAACGGTGGTGTTTTTGAAGTATTTAAAATAATTAAAGATTTTACCTCAACTTCTATTTCACCAGTTGGAATTAACTTATTAATAGATGATCTAAGGACAACCAGGCCTTCAATTTTAACAACATATTCTCGCCCTAACTTTCTAGCTTTTTCGCACAATTTAGCATCTGAATCCAAATCAAAAACTAACTGTGTAATTCCGTATCTATCTCTTAAATCTATAAAAGTCATACCACCTAGATTCCTTATTTTTTGAATCCATCCACATAAAGTTACTATGCTATTTACATTATCTTTTCGTAATTCCCCGTTATTTGCTGTTCTATAACTCATAATATTTATTTCAGGTAAAAGTACAAAAATGGAACAAGAATTCTGGACATCTTTATAATTTACATACATTTATATTATGAATAATTCTCACGAGTTTTATATGAAAAAAGCTTTGATCGAAGCTGAAAGGGGAGCGACAGAGGATGAGGTCCCTGTGGGTGCTATAGTCGTTCATGAAAATATCGTAATTGCAAAATCTTATAACCTATGTATAAAACTTTGTGATCCAACTGCTCATGCAGAAATACAAGTTATTACAGCAGCATGCAACTATCTACAATCAAGATACTTAAATGAATGCATACTGTACACAACACTAGAACCCTGTAACATGTGCAGTGGTGCTATGTATTGGGCCAAACTAGGTCATTTAGTTTATGGAGCAGAAGATCGGAAAAAAGGCTTTAGTCAATTCAAAAATAATCTTATACACCCCAAAACAAAAATAACTAAAGGGATTTTACAGTATGAATCTAGTTTATTATTATCTGATTTTTTTAAAAAAAAACGTAACTTGAAAGAAAATTAAATTATGTATCCAGAAGAACTATGTAAACCCATGAGAGAAGAACTAACTTCCTCTGGATTTAATGAACTAACTACAAGTGAAGAAGTAGATGAATTATTTAATAATAAAAATCAAACATTTTTGATTTTTATTAACTCTGTATGTGGATGTGCTGCAGGCAGTGCTCGTCCAGGCGTTATTCTTTCTACTCAAAATGCAATTAGACCTGATAAATTCACAACTGTTTTTGCGGGTCAAGACAAAGAAGCAACTCAAAGAGCTAGGGAATATATGGATCCTTATCCTCCGTCATCTCCATCAATTGCATTATTCAAAAATGGTGAAATAGTGCATTTTATTGAAAGACATGAAATTGAAGGTAATTTGAAACATGTTATTGCAGAAAATTTAATTAATGCATTTAACCTACACTGCCAATAAATAATTAAGCTAATTTCGATTTACTATTATTTGATGACTTTCGGCACCTTAAAATAATCACTATTATGATGTGCTGAGTTATTTAAACATTCCTGCTTTATATCATGATGGTATACCGTATCATCACGATTTATGTTTAATAACGGATGTATGTGAGTGAGCGGCTCTATATTAGAAGTATCTACTTCTTCTAACTTATCAACAAAAGATAGTATTTGCTTAAAATCTGAAAATAATTTTTTTATTTCCTCATCTTCTAAATTTATCTGAGATAAGATAGCTAGTTTTCGAACTTTTTCTTCATTTATTTTCATAATTTATTAAGGTTTGGTAAATAATATTATAAGTTGATTCTTTTAATTCATTGTAATTAGAACTATTCATAAAGTTAGTAAGCAAGGGCTTATGAATAAATACTCTAAATAAACCTAGTGATAAATTTAATTTATTCTCAGGATATTTTCTCTTATTATCCACAAAAGTAATGGGAATTATTGGGACCTGATTACTAATTGCCAATTTAAAGGCGCCCAATTTAAATTCATCTAATACTATTTCTGGATCTGGCACACCTCCTTCGGGAAAAATCACAATACTTATTCGTTTTTTTAATAATTTATCTGCTTTGCGATATGCACGAAAAGATGATGATACATTACCTCTTTTAAAAGTGATCATCGTTTTAGCATAAAACCAATCAAAAAATTTAATATTACTTACATTTTCCTTCCCTAGAAAAACAAAGGTTCTTGGGAAAGTAGCAAATAATAAAATAATATCAAACTTTGAAGTATGATTAGGACAAATAATATATGCATCATTTAAATTAATACTATTATCAATTTTGAGATGAAACCAAAAACCATTAATTATCAAAACAAATCTGCACCAATACTTACAAAAAAGATGAAATATCCAATATGTTTTATATGAATGGATAACTATAAGTGCAACGGGTGAAAAAATAATTAACCCAAACAAAACCGAAATCCATAACCATGTTCTCCAAACAAGAAAAAAGACATTAAATAATTTCATAGTAAAAGTAAAGTTATAACTTATTATAAATCTATTTTATGTATTTTAGATTTTTAAATCTAACTTTAAAAATGACTAGAATTTTAACAGGAATACAAAGCTCAGGAACACCACATCTAGGAAATGTTTTAGGAGCAATGTTACCAGCAATTGAGCTTTCTAAAAAAAATGAATCATTATTATTCATTGCCGATCTTCATGCTCTAACAACTATAAAAAATAAAGAGCAACTTTTAAAAAATTCCTTAGAAACTGCGGCTGCATGGATCGCTTGTGGCCTAGATACTAAGAAAAACATCTTATATAGACAGTCTGATATTCCTCAAGTAACAGAACTTATGTGGTACCTAAACTGCATCACACCATATCCAATGCTGGCAAATGCGCACTCTTTTAAAGATAAATCCGAAAAACTATCTGATGTAAACGCAGGTTTATTTACATACCCAGTATTAATGGCGGCAGATATTATTTTATATAATGCCAATATTGTGCCTGTAGGAAAAGATCAAATCCAACATTTAGAAATAACAAGAGATATAGCAAATAAATTTAATAATATATACGGAGAAACATTTACCGTCCCTGAAGCAAAATTAAAAAAAGAAAGTATGATTATTCCTGGTACCGATGGTCAAAAAATGAGTAAATCATACGGAAATACTATTGATGTTTTTGAAGATGAAAAAAGACTAAAAAAACAAATTATGAGTATTAAAACCGACAGTAAAGGCTTAGAAGAACCTAAAAATCCTGATGAATGTAATGTTTTTCAAATATATAAATTAATAGGCTCTAAAGTCCAAGTAGAGGATTTAAAACTTAAGTACTTAAAAGGTGGTTACGGTTATGGGCACGCAAAAAAAGAATTATTTAATCTTATATTGGAAAACTTTAAAGAGCCCCGAAATAATTATAAACGACTAATAAATGAGCCCGACGTCGTAAATCATGAACTAACTAATGGCGCTAAAAAAGCCAGCGAAATTGCAAAGAATGTACTTAGAAAAGTTAAATCTAATCTTGGTTTAATGTGAACTTAAATAATCTGCAACACCTTCATGTGATTCCTTCATGCCATCATCACCAGGTTTCCAGTTAGCTGGGCAAACCTCGCCATTTTCCTCATGAAATTGTAATGCATCTAAAACTCTTATTGCTTCATCTACATTTCTTCCTAATGGGAGATTATTAACTAATTGATGTTGTACTACCCCCTCTTTGTCAATTAAAAATAACCCTCTGTAAGCTATCATACTTCCAGTTGCAACTAACTCACCCTCCTCATTATAATCATACTCACCATTTAAAACATCATAGGCATCTGATATAATTTTATTAGAATCAGCGACTAAAGGGTATGTAATCCCTTTGATGCCACCTTTGTTTTTTGGCAACTGCAACCAACCCCAGTGAGTCTCTGCAGTATCGGTAGAACACCCCACAATAACACAATTTCTTTTTTCAAATTCAGCTAGTTTAGCTTGAAAAGCATGCAGTTCTGAAGGACATACAAAAGTAAAGTCTTTTGGATAAAAAAATAGAATTACGTATTTCTTATTTACGAATTGATCTAGTGAGAAATCATTAACAGAATCTCCTCCGTTAATAATTGCACTTGCTTTAAAACTTGGCGCTAAGCCACCTACTAATCCCATAGTTTTAACAATTTAAATTAACATTCCAAATGTAGTATATTTTTTATTTATTTAACTACTGAATTATTATATTTTTATGTATCAATTCATTATTATTAAAATCATTCGAGCTTTTTAATAATTGTGCATTGTATACTCCTGAAGGTAAATTTGAAACATCTATTTCTGTACTATGCCCCACATGAGTTTTGTATAAAATTAGCTTACCAATTGCATTAAATAGCTTTAGTGAAAACACATCTCCAATAATTGAATTAAATGCAAATTTTAAATACTTAGTTGTAGGGTTGGGGTATATATTGATTAATGACAATTGATTATTCACTAAATTTAATTCCGCATCATCACATAGTCCATCAACATTAGAATCATTTAAACAATTGCCAAAGCAATCATAGCCTATATCTGCATATATGCATGAATCATCATCAGTATTAGCAAATTGGTCATAATTACACGCACTCGTATCTAAGCAGCCTAAAACAATCATATTTTCATCATTACAAGGTTCTATGTTCTGCATTTCTACATATGACATGATAGTGTTTTTAATGAGATTATGAAATTTCAAGATTATACCACCACCTGAATCATATGACCAAGTGTGACAATAGCTCATTATAGTGCCTATTTGTGGTTGAGGGTTATTAAGATAATCTTGACATTGAGAGGATGAAGTTTCCTCTAAATTTGCGCAATTATCAATTGGTCCGCCCTCCCAACCACACCACTGAGTATGATTTGCTCCAAAATTATGACCAAGTTCATGTGCAAAACAATATATATTCCAAAAAAAATAAGGAACAGGTAAATCAATGTAATCGGAATCTCCCGTTAAATTACTACTAAAACCATAGCCATTCCATTGACTGCCTATACCATTCAAAAATGCAATTCCCCCTGTACCCGTGTCATCTCTCTTAGAAAAAAGGTGTACTAAATCCCTGCTAACAGATGAAAATAATTCATTAGCATACCAATTATCTCTTAAAGCAATCAACATATCTTGTGGAGAATCAATAAAAGATGCATATGGATCTTCTACTTCCCAAACTTGTGCTGAGCTAGACTTAAGTCCAACATTAACCTCTTCAACAAAAAGTTCGCTTACTACTGCTAAAACTTCTAAAGCCCAATCTATGGCTTCTTGAAAACTTGAAAAAGATTGAAAAGTAAAATAATCAATCTCTATAGCAATATCAACACATTTAGACACAGATGATGAATTGTGGCTTATATTAGAAACATCAATAGTATTTTGCAACAAATCTGATGAACATATAAAATCAAAATCCTTAGGACTGTTTTTAACATTTAAAATGTAATAAATCGTTTCTAAATCTAACTCTTTTGTATTTAACAAACTTATCTGATATATCTCTTGTTGAATTGTAATGATAGCTTTTGCTCCATTCGGCGAAAATATAAATACACCATCTAAATCATCATTATTAATTATTCTATATGATTTTATCTCCGAAGTATGTAGAGTTTTAATAATACCCCTATTTGTGTGTCTTGTAACAAATAAGTTTTCTGGAGAGACCTTAAATTCTTCTAGTTCTAAATTAAAGCTATTTTGATTGAAAAATGGAAAGGAAATTTGCAAAAAACTAACATCATGTCTAAGTATATATTCAAGTTCATCTTGATTTAATTGTAAAAATAAAATACTATCATGGATCAATGACATATCAATTCCAGGATATGACTCGCTAATGATATTATATGACTCATTAGATGGGTAATAGACTTTAAATAAATCTTTTGACATTGATAATTGCAGTGAAAATGCAATTATGAATAATGTTATAAAATTTCTCTTCATCATAATAATTATAATTTTGTTATACCAATATAAAATCAAATGTTATGCCAAACTATATAAGCCTATTCATTATTGTATTTTATTAAAACCTATATTTATATCAATTATGGAAAGAACAATACTTATTGGAGCTATAACAGCAAAAGACAATGAATTAGAGATAGAAGAATATTTAAAAGAGCTGACATTTCTTACTTATACTGCTGGAGGGGAAGTAATTAAAATTTTCAAACAAAAAATAAACTCTATAAATTCAAAAACATTTTTAGGGAAGGGAAAAATATATACAATTGCTGATTTCATAAAAAACTTCAGTATTGATACGGCAATATTTGACGATGAACTTACCCCATCTCAACAAAAAAATTTGGAATATATTTTAAATTGTAAAGTGGTCGATAGAACAAATTTGATTCTATCCATTTTTGCTTTAAGAGCAAAAACTGCTATTGCAAAAATTCAAGTAGAGTTGGCTCAGCATCAGTACTTTTTACCAAGACTTACTAATCTTTGGACGCATCTATCAAAGCAAAAGGGTGGGATTGGGATGCGAGGACCCGGAGAAAAAGAAATTGAAACAGATAGAAGAATTATTAGACAGCAAATTTCATTACTTAAAAAAAAATTAGACAAAATCGATAAACAGATGACAACACAAAGAAAAGGTCGAGACCGTTTAATCCGAGTTGCTCTCATTGGATATACAAATGCTGGTAAATCAACAATTATGAATTTTTTTAGCAAATCTAATGTCTTGGCTGAGGATAAATTATTTGCGACACTTGATACCACTGTAAGAAAAGTTGTTATTAACAATCTTCCATTTTTGTTATCTGATACTGTTGGTTTTATTCGAAAACTTCCAACTCAATTAGTAAAAGCTTTTAAATCTACATTGGACGAAGTTCATGAATCTGACCTTTTAATACATGTTGTAGATATTTCAAACCCTGGCTTTGAAAAACATATTAAGGCAGTTGAAAAAACATTAAATGAAATAAATTGTGTGGGAAAAGAACAGGTGATTGTATTTAATAAAATTGATCAATTTAAGTACATAGAAAAAGACTATGATGATTTAAGTCCACTAAAAAGAGAAAACCTGTCGTTAGAATATTGGCAAAAAACATGGATGGCCAAAGAAAATATTAGCACAGTATTTATTTCCTGTACAAAGAAAACTAATACAAATAGCCTAAAAGAATGCCTTTATGAAAAGATAAAAAAGATTCAAGAAAAAAAATATCCTTACAATAATTTTTTGTATTAATCACAAAAATAACATGGTCTATCCTTATCTAAATGTTCAAAGGATACTTTTGGGTCAAACATTTGAGAAATCATATTAATTACTTCGCTTTCAAATATCTTTAAAACTGAATTATTTATCGTTAAACTATTATTTACTTCCGCGTTTTGAATTTGAAAAGCTTTAGTACGTAAATTAATAATACCGGCTTTAACAAGAAAATTTTGCGCATTGTTATGATTTTTAAGCAACCAACTATACATTAATAGTTGAAGTAACTTTGGCTTTAAACTCAAGTCCATTAAATTTTCAGATTTTAATTCTGAATTACTCACAAAACCTGTTTTATAATCAATAATTCTATGGTTCCCATTAAAAGTATCAACACGATCTATGTTGCCTTTTAAATTTACTGAAATAAGCTTATTAGAAAATTTATTTATAAACTTTATAGGGCTAGAAAATGATTGCTCTAAAAATTTAATAATGATTTTATTACCATTTCGAACTAAATCTAATTCTGATTTTATAAAGTTTTTTATAATACGCTTAATAGCTTCAAACGCTAATAAGTTCTTTCCTTTAGAAAAATTATCTATATTATTTTGTTTGAATGCATTATATATTTCAGTATCAATCTTATTATAAATATTATTCATATCATGAATACTTAAAAGTATATTTAAATAAGGTCTATATAATAATTCTAATGCACGATGGGTAATTAATCCGATTGTTGCAGAATTCATATTAACACTCAAATCTTCTATTTCTGAAATCCCTATGATTTTTTCATAATAAAATTGTCTTGGACATAAATTGTATAAATTTAATGCACTCGCTGATAAACCAAAATGAAGTAAATCAGTTAGTTTTTGAAACAAATAATTATCTTTTTGTTTTAAAATTGTATTATGATTATTTTCTACTAAACTAAAAGCATTCATTGTAGTTTCTTCTTCAATAATGATATTAGTTGTCAATAATGGTTTTATTTCATAAACTAACTGGTTGATAAATCGACTCCTTTCCGATGAAGAGTATGACGAATAATCCTGATTGTATATTATATAAGTATTGGGAGCTCTTTTTATTAAATTAAAAAAATTACTAGCATATATTGCATCTAAATCAAGACTGGTCCTAATTCCAAATTTCAACTTTATATCAAATGGCACAAAACTATTATGATTAATCGATGGCGGCAAATTATTTTCATTTGCTGACAATATAAAAACATTATCAAAATCTATCGTCCGTGATTCTAACATTCCCATTATTTGTAAACCATTTAGTGGTTCCCCAGAAAAATTAATTTTAATAGAATTAATAATTTGGTTGAAGAATCTAACAAATAACTTAAGCTCAATATTGTAGTTGACTTTGGCTAAAAACTGCCCTAAAATATACAAATGCTCTTGTATTGCATACAAACATTCTTCAAGGAAGATATCTTCACTCGAAATATCCCGATCTAGATTTAATAAACGACTTAAAAGTTCTTGAAATAAGCTTAATATATCATTATGATTTTCAAAAAAACCTATTAGTATTTTGTCAAACAAAGAACTACCTGACATAGGAAATATTTGACTCAAGTCATGGTAGCTTAAGTAATTTAAACTTGCTTTATTTAAAGATTTAATTAGTTGATCTAAATCCGCAAACTTTGAACCTAAGATTAACTTAAAATAAGGGTTTCTTAAAATCTTTAAAATATCTTTAGCATTATAATTTTTTTGAGATTTTTTTTGATCCCTATATATATATCTAGCATTAAGATACAGGTTTAGGACATCATTAAACATAGAAATAACAGGGTGATTCGATAATTTATAACCCATTGTAACATTAATATTAGCTACAGTTTCAGGTATTGACTCTAAAACTGCTAATAGTAAATCTTCATCAGGTAAAATTATAGCTGTTTTTTTTAACTCCTCTGTGCTAAATGACTTTTCATTTAAAAAATTTGCCAGTAATTTTACTTGACTAATATTTTTTGTTGCTCCAATTATTTTAATATTCTTTTTTAGTGATAAAAAATCATTATTATGCTGCGACAAAACATCAGGCCATTTTTTTCTATATTTCCTCAAAAACTTTCCTGACTCTTGCTCTAAATTGCTAACAAAATACTCATCCGAATCCCAAAAAATATCACAAATTTCTTCTTTTATTAAATGATCAATTATTACTTCTTGGGACATTGTTAAAGCATCTAAGCCAATAAAAACTATTCGTTTTTTATCTTTTTCTTTTAACCAAGATTTTAGTAAACCCAAATCCTCAGCAATTAACCTTTGTGCCAATCCAGTATAAGCAGTATTCTTACTTAGCAGTGTTTGTCGTAATAAATTATAAATACTATTTAAAGAACTATAAAAGTGCAAATAATACTCAATCTCCTCGTGATTTTTTTTCTAATTCTAAATGCCAATTTTCAATTCGCTTAACATCTGATAAATAATTAAATATCTCAGAGGCAGATGCAAGTGACCTATCTATTTCATCAAAGTCATTAAGCAACATTTCTGCCCATCGATGGCATTTTTCTACATCATGTGGACTATCTACACTATTAATATAAATACTGTAAAATTCGAAGAATAATTCCAATTTGCTAACAGGCTTTAGTTTTGTCACACTAAAAATAAAATCATCTATTGAATAAAATGGAGGAAGCCAAATAGGGCTGGATATTTCTTTTGAAACTTGATCTGCAAAAAATAAGGAAGCCCTTCTTGAAGGGAAAACAATGATTAAATCAGACAAATCATTTTTATTCTTTGAAAGAAGAATTTTTGATATTTTAGATAAAAAAGAATTTCTCATTTTACTTCTATTATGTCACCATCAGTTAAATAAACTATATATTTATGCACTTTTTTAAATTTTAATTTTATTAATACTTCTTCATATTTATGCATCTGCTGCTTATGTGAAGCATGCTTTTTGCCGGTTTTATAATCTATCAAACTAGCCTCAATATTGTTATTAACAACAACCCTATCTGGTCTATATATCTGGCCATCTTCACTTAGAATGCTAGTCTCTGAATATATTTTTAATTTAACTTGAAATAAGTGTGAAATTTTGTCGCTATTTATAATTCTCAATATTTGGTTTTTTATTTTATTATAAATTTCTAAACTATATTTTGTTTCGACTTCTAAGTGATCAAGCATTTTATCAATATCATCCTTAGTATTAATTCCTGCCATTATTTTATGAATTAAATCACCCCATACAATTGAGTACTTTTGCTTGACATTTTTATTAATAACATGATTTTTTCTAATCCTCAATCTATTGCGCCAACCTATGGAAACAATATTTTTAATTGTAGGATTTTGAACAGGACTGATTTTAGTATGTGAAGTTAATTTTTCCCCAGATTGAAAATTATTTTCAACAAAACTTGCATTTTTTTGAGCGGTTAAAAATTCAAGAAAATAATGATATATATTACCTCTTCTTGAATCAAGATTACTAATAATATATAACCTGTCTTCGGGCCTTGTCATAGCAACATATAAAAGGTTAATATTATCCAATAAAACTTGTATTTTATGATTTACATACTCTTGAGGGAATGGCTTAGGCCATGATTCTATTTCTTGTTTCAATGGCAATAAAGTTATAACTGGTTCATTATCTTTTTTTCCAGTAAAGAAACTTGATACATTAAACCATTTTTGATCTTTACCTAAGTCATCTTTCCAATTAGCGAATGGAAAGATAACAACCGGAAACTGCAAGCCTTTTGACTTATGAATACTCATAATTTCTATTGCATTTATTCCTTCCGGAATAATAATAGAAGCAGTATCTTTTTTTTGATCCCAATAATATAAAAAATCAGTAATCGAACTTTTAAACCTTGTTGAAAATTCAAAAACAAAGTCTAAAAAAAAATTAATGTAGATATTATCTTTTTTATTTAAACTAAAGATTCTGATTAACCTTTCGACAAGCTCGTATAAATTAATATTGGTTAATTTTTCTAAGTAAAAATTAAAGCCAAATTGATTCAATAGATGTTGGAACTCTTTATTTGTAGTTTGAGAATTTTCACTAATAAATTGATGAACGCTAATTTTATTTTGCATAATCATATTATTATTTATCAAATACTCTAATAAATTTGCTTTAGCAAAATGGTCAGATTGATTCTGAATAATTAGCAAATTATTTAAAAGAAACTCAACAGATAAAGAATGCTTTATTAATAATGATTCTGATGAAATAATAGGAATGTCATTTTCTGTTAAAAATGCGGCAATTTTTGTAATTTCTTTATTATTTCTTGTTAAAATAGAAATGTCCTTATACAAGTAACCATCATTAACAGTATCCTTAACTTTTTCACAAATTAATTTGAGTGTTTCTGAATCTAACGTTTGCCCTTTCTCGTCTAAAAAAGATAACTCTATAAAACCACTTAAATTTTTAGCTGACTTTTGATCTAACTTATTATATAGGCGATTATAGTTCCCCGTTAATTTTTTAGATAAAAATTTAAAAAATTCATTATTAAAATTTACTATTTCCTTGCCACTTCTATAATTTGTATTTAATGATGCTACGCCTTGTCTATTAGAATCACATATTTCTAAAAACTGTTCAACATCGCCACCTCTCCATCTATAAATAGCCTGTTTACCATCTCCAACAATTAAGCATGAGCCGCCTTTAGATACACTTTCCTCTACTAATGGGAACAAATTACGCCATTGCATAATAGATGTATCCTGAAATTCATCGATAAAATAATGATTATATCTTGTTCCTATTTTTTCATAAATAAAGGGAACTGAATTTTTCATCAAAAATCTAAAAATAATCTGATTAAACTCTGAAATATGAATAATATTATTTTCTTGTTTGATACTTGCTATTTTTTGATCTATTCTTCCTAAAACTGATACTAAAAACAAAGAACTATAGCATTTTTTATTAAATCTATATATTGGGTAGTTAGCATCTATATATTTTATTAAATTATTCAATGAAGAATTTAAAGTATTGCTAATCTGATTGATTTGGTTTTTTTCATTTATACTTGCAGTTTTTTTTGCCCAAACATTATTAATTAATGAATTGTAGATACGTTTATTAGTTGTAATTGATATTTCTAACTCTTTAAATGGTGTCCTTTTTAGTTTTTGAATATACGTTGGCAATGCCTTATATGGGAAAACAGATGCGGGAATTCCTTGAATAAGATTTGATAGATTCTTTTGATAGTTAAGAATACTTTTTTCAAACTGATTAATACTTTTTATTAACTCTTTCTGTCGTAAAGAAATAGATTTTAGATCCATTAATTCATTAATGAAAATGAATTTTTGATCCTTAAATAATTCCTTACTAACTTGTAGTAAATCTTCTTGAATATCCCAATTTTTATCTTGATTAGTTTTATAATCAGAATACGCTAATAATTTATTTGTTAATTGAGTGTCAAAACCTATTTCATCCAATAATGACATAACACCTTCCTGGATGATATTATCCTTATCAAGTTCTACCTCAAAATTTGAAGGGAGCTCTAATTCATAGCTAAATCCTTTAATTATTTTATAAATGAATTTATCAATCGTTGAAACTGAAAAAAAACTATAAGAATGCAATATTTGTGAAAGAGCTTTTTTTGACTCAATTATTAATTGCTCATCACTGTAAGCTAACTCTAATTTTATAGTATTATATATAGAATCATATGAAGATGCATGCTTGACTTTAGAAAATTCATAAAGGGTAGAGATAATTCTAGTTTTCATCTCTGATGAAGCTTTATTAGTAAATGTAATTGCTAATAATTCACGATGCGGATTATTATTTTTGTTGGATAAAAGCTTTTTAATATATTCCTTGACCAGTGTGTAGGTTTTTCCTGAGCCAGCAGAAGCTTTATATATATTTAGATTCAATTAATTTCTTATTAATTAATTATAAATTTTTTTTGGACTGATCCATCCTTATACACATTAAAAATAAATCCTTTATTATTAAACTTAACAGTTCTACCTAAAATATCTTTTCTATATATCAGTTCTCTTGATTTATTGAGTTCATTTAGTTCTATGTTATTGCAGTCTATATGATTATAGACAAATGTCGTTACAAAATCAATCATTTCCTGTTTGTCTCCAGCATTTAAATCCCACGGACAATGTCCTGCGCCATCATATATTAAAAGGTCATTAGAAACACCGTATTTTGATATAATTGGCTGAATTGCCATGCTTCCACAAGCAGTTAGATTATTTGGACTATTTAATATCGTTCCACATTCATCTGGTACCGTCTCATCTTCTGTTCCATGGCAGCTAACAATAGGTGTTAAATCTGTATCGTCAATCCAATTAACTGTGTGTAAAGCACCTGCTAAATTAATCATACCGCTAATGTTTGATGAATAACCTTCATTTCCACTCATTCCTTCCATACCTCCATTAATAGTTGCTAGATCAAGAGCATAATCTTGTCCACTTTCATCAATTCCTGAAACAAATTCCTCGACAGTTTCAATATAACTCATATGTGGTCCTAAACAAGCACCTGCAGAATTACCTCCCATCCAAATTTGATTCTGATCAATACCATAAGGGTTACTAAGTTCTGCAAATTCTTTTCTGAAAAATCTAACTGCCGCTTTTGCGTCAGTCATAGAACTATAAATGACTTTAATACCATTTTCTAAATTTGTCATCCATATAAATCCTGCAAAACCTAATACAGTAGGATCAGTAGCAAGTCGATAATTTATTGAAGCTGCTACATAACCTCTTTTTGCAAAAGTTTCACATAAATCAACCATGGTAGGATTACTTTTGGATCCTCCAATAAAAGAACCTCCATGAGCTAAAATAATTAAGGGTCTATTTGTGCATAAATCAACGTCTGAACTTGGCTGATATATATCCATTTTTAAATTATATATATCAGAATATGTAACATTGGTTTCAACAGTAATATCGTTGAAGACTTCTTCTTGATAACGATTAGCACAATCACAATCATTGATCTGAGCAGAGAGCTGATTAAATATCAGTAAAATAGTAAGAGTATATAAGCGTTTCATTTTTTTATTTCTTTTTTTAATACATAATGTTTAACAATATATGAATTATGGGATGTACTATATGAGCTAATTTCCTTCCAACCTTCGCTTCCCATATAATTTAATGCATCAATAACAGAGCTATATTTTTTTAAGTCACTAGCTACTAATGTAAACATTTTATCACTGGTCCATAAACTGTCTCGGTTGCCATAATTTATTGATATATCTTCTTTTGTTCCTAAAAATTTCCTAATTGATATTAAATCACAGAAAATTTCTATGCTTTTGCTTTCATAAGAAATTCTATCTACATCTTGCAACAGTATCGATGATTGCTTTTTTTTATTAGAATCTATATAAAAATATCTAAGCAAGTTATCCGACATATTAATAACTCTAACTGATGAGATAGTTGTATCACTAGTAAATATTGTATCACTCTGAGCAAGTATAGTTATAGGTACTAAAACTATAAAAACTAATAATCTATTAATCACTTTACAGTATTTAAATATTGTTGAATAATTGCATTTATTATTTTACAATATTCATTGTATTAGTAACTGAGTATCCCGAAGCAGTCATTCGCATGAAATATGTTCCCGGAGCAACATCATCTGAATTAAACTTCAA